>JAESFR010000072.1_pt1 | contig 178884 bp, 160 predicted proteins | sample 9266191 | NCBI WGS metagenome assembly JAESFR01 (sample SAMN14503063, study PRJNA617104) | algae metagenome | isolation source: Pleurocapsa minor HA4230-MV1 and co-occurring heterotrophs from cement on... | place: USA: Nuuanu Pali Lookout, Hawaii | collected 2009-07-20 | reverse complement strand
GACGACCGAGGTATGAGAATACACCGATCAAGAAGTGGAAAATAATCAACTGGTAAGGGCCACCGTTGTATAACCACTCGTCTAAGGATGCTGCTTCCCAAATTGGGTAGAAGTGTAGACCGATTGCGTTCGAGCTTGGTACTACTGCTCCAGAGATGATGTTGTTGCCGTAGATCAATGAACCTGCTACAGGCTCACGGATTCCATCGATGTCTACAGGAGGTGCTGCGACGAAAGCGATGAGGAAACAAGTTGTTGCTGCTAGGAGGGTGGGGATCATCAAGACGCCGAACCAACCGACATAGATACGGTTGTTGGTGCTTGTTACCCACTGACAGAAGCGTTCCCAGCTATTCTGGGATTGGCTTTGTTGTAGTGTAGTTGTCATTTGTTTATGATTGCGTTGTTTATATATGAGTGTTCTAGATTTAGAACAGGACTGGAAACTTTATGAGAATGATGTGTTTCTTTATCCATGTACACACCATAACTAATCTTAAAAACTTTGTCAAGTTATGTAACAAAAATCTTGACGATCTATATCTAAAGTAGTAAAAACATTGAAAATCACTACCATTAATCTAATGTTAGACACAATACTCGAACCATTGCAGTATGCTTTTATGCAGCGATCGCTAATTGTTGCGATTACCGTCGGTGTAATTTGTGCGGTGGTCGGGAGTTATTTGATGGTGCAGAGATTGGCCTTGCTGGGGGATGCCATTAGTCATTCGGTCTTGCCTGGATTGGCGATCGCTTATATAGTCGGTGCAAATATCTTTTTAGGAGCGTTCATTGCGGGAATTATTAGCACGCTTTTAATTAATTTAATCAGCACAAGATCGAATATTAAAGAAGATACGGCGATGGGAATTGTCTTTTCGGCATTTTTTGCTTTGGGAGTAACGTTAATTACAGTAGTGCAGAAAGATAACAAGATTGATTTGAATCACTTTTTATTTGGTAATATTTTGGCGGTCAATGGTAATGAAGTTCGGGATACTCTAATTATTGCGGGAATTGTTTTGACGGTAGTGAGCTTACTCTACAAAGAGCTACTATTTTATACTTTCGATAAACTAGGCGCTCAAGCTGTCGGTTTACCTGTGGGTTTATTAGATTTGGGTTTAATGGTTTTAATCGGCTTAACTATAGTTGCTAGTCTTAAAGCAGTGGGTGTCGTTTTAGTCTTGTCATTATTAATTACTCCTGCCGCCAGTGCCTATCTATTGGTAAATCGTCTGCATTTGGTGATGTTGCTAGGAACTCTCATCGGCGTGACATCTAGCATTACGGGAATGTATCTCAGCTACTACTTTAATTTGCCTTCTGGCCCAGCGATCGTTTTGGTGACATCAGGTATTTTTGTTTTAGCTTTATTATTTAGTCCTAGTCAGGGGTTACTAACCAATCCCAGTAGTAGCTTGGGTCAGTCTACTCTAATCAAAGAAATAAAAAGTTTACTTAGCGATCGCAAATTAAAAGATTAAATAAAGCTCAAGATATACGGTCTTAAATCTAGCTGTTTCCCTTTATAATTTTTAATCATAAACAGTTAATAAAAGCTATTAACCGACTTAGTAGGGAGTAGCCTAATGACGATTGACTTAGGAATGTAAATGGCGAAGAAGATCTGGTTATTGGCTATTTTACTGCTAGTAAGCTTAGCGATTACGACTAACTGGCACAAACTGCCTTGGATCTCTTTAAGCTATTCTGCTCAAACTTTAGAACGTCCGATTGTAATGGGCTACAGTAACTGGGCTGGTTGGTGGCCTTGGGCGATCGCTGAATCAGAAGGCTTGTTTCTCAAACATGGAGTAAATGTCAAACTTCGATGGTATGACAACTATACTCAATCGATTGAAGATTTAGCAGCGGGGCATATTGATGCCAACTGTCAAACTCTTAACGATACGATTAGCTTTATTGAAGATGCTGTAAAGGGAGAGGTTATTGTTTTAGTCAATGATAATTCTGCTGGTAATGACAAAATAATTGCCAGTCAGGAAATTAAAAGTGTTAAAGATTTAAAAGGTAAGCAGGTTGCCGTCGAAGCGGGGGTAGTTGATGACTTTTTACTGACTCTTGCTTTGGAACAGGAGGGTTTAGCCCGCAACGAAGTAAAAATAATCGATCTCGAGACGGGTGCAGCCGTAGCAGCTTTTGTTGCTGGTCAAGCAGATGCGGTAGGAGCATTTCCTCCTTTTTGGTTAACTGCGTTGAAAAAAGCAGGGGCGACAGAAATAATTTCTTCCAAGGCTTTTCCTGGTGCTATCCCCGATCTTTTGGTAGTTACAGAAGAGCTAATTGAGCAGCGTTCAGAGCAGGTTCAAGCCTTAATTAATACTTGGTTTGATATTTTAGACTTTATGTCTAATCAACCCGCTAAAGTCGACCAAATTATGGCAAAGCGGGCAGGAGTCAGTTATCAAGAATTACAGCTATTTAAGGCAGGAACAAAAATTTTTACAGTTGCCGAAAATATAGAAGCATTTAGTCAGGGAAATAATATGAAGTCAATGTATTATGCTGCTCATAAAATTACTGACTATTTAAAAAATGATCTTAAATCTATCGATAAAAATCCCGATTTATCTAGAATGTTTAATCAAAGTTTTATAAAATCTTATGCACTTCAGTAATCAAAATAAAAAAAATTCTATCGCTAAAAATAATAATATTTGTCCTCAATGTAGCTTTAACAATCATCCACCTGCCCTTTACTGTGAAATTTGTTTTCATCCCCTAAATGCGATTGAAGATCAATTTAAGCAATATCAACCTAAAAAATCTATTCCCATTGTCCCACCTCTCAAAGTCTTAGAGGAACAAGTCGTACAGAAAAAATCACCAGATCATCTTTGGCAAGAACTGCGATCGCCAAGTGTAATTAGTGGCTTGTTGGCTTTAGGTTTGGCGATCGCTTTATGGTTCAACTATTTTCTTGAGCGACGACCAAAATATATATCTGCCAATGGGGAAAACAAAATTGCTTTGTATGATTCTATAAGTCAGGTACGGAATGTCCCTTCTGGTTTATTTAACTATGGTGGCGCGCTTTATTTTGCTTCTTTAGTGGCTCATGGAATGAATGATACGATCGCCCAAGATTATCCTGAGTTTAACCTAAGATATACCAAGCCAACTAACCAAGATCCGACTTATGCCCATGGCATTAAAATGCTGCTAGATGGAGAACTGAGCTTTGCCTTTAATGGTCGCCCTCTCACCGATCGAGAATACGTTCAAGCAAAGTTGCGCAATATTGAACTATTGCAAATACCGATTGCGATCGATGGTATTGCCATTTTTGGTAATAATAACCTGGCAGTCAATAATTTAACTCTGGATCAAGTTCAAGATATTTTTACGGGCAAGATTACCAATTGGCAGCAAGTGGGAGGAGTCAATTTACCGATTACTCCCATACTTCTCACTCCAGAAAATCTCGAAATTTTAGCGCTTCACAATCTAAAAAATGTGTCAAAAAAGACTCAATATGCAGCCAACTATACTTTGGCAGTACGCAAGGTCATTGCCATACCAGGTACTATTTCTCTTGCCTCAACCTCTTTAATTCAAAATCAGCAAGGAATTAAGGTGTTTCGTTTAGCAGCAGAAGATTCAGCTAACTACATTGCACCTATGATTAAAAAACAACCAAATTTAAAGTTATTTGAAAATGGTGCTTATCCCTTAACTCGTCGTTTATTTGTAGTAATTCGCCAGGATGGAACTCCCGATCAGATTGCAGGCGAGGCTTATGCCCAAATGCTGTTATCAAATCAAGGTCAGGAAATAGTTGAAGCTTCGGGATTCGTTCCCCTTTACAACAGGAAATTATAAGCGTTGATGAAATATTTATCATTACTTTTCAGCAACGCCAGATTGATTAAATTGATTTAGCTCAACATCTCAAGTGTTTGACAAATGCCTTCTTTTCATCGCCCTTTGCAGAAAAATTAAGACTACTCCAATTGCTGTAAATACCAGTGCCAAAATGTGACTTGATAGAGAAGCGAAGGCAACCAAAATTATATTGAACAATAGTGCGATCGCTGGAATAATATAGGGAACTTTAAAACCGTTAGTTACAGGTTCTCGACGTTTGATCAGCAGCAGTGAAAGGTTAACCAGACAAAACATTGCCAAAATCAAGGTGGCTGTTGTTCCTGCTAAAAATTCTAGTGTCCCAGAAAGCGAGAGAAAAATGGCAATTGGTAAAATAACCAGCAGCGTACGATAGGGCGTAGCTCTACGGTGATGTAATCGTCCTAACCAAGCTGGTAGTAGACCTTCACGAGACATACCAAACAGTAGTCGCGAGGCTGTGACAAAGTTTAGCAGTGTCGTATTAAGTACGGCAAACAGAGCAATAATTGTAAAAACGATCTGAGGAAAATTGGGCTGCGCTCGACGCACTACATCTAGTAACGGAGCTTCTGAAGCACTAATTTCTATGGGATTGAGTACCTGAAGTGCCAGCCAGGAGACAAGTATATAAACTACACCAGCGATCGCTAGTGCCAATAAGATTGCTCTTGGTACATTGCGTTCAGGATTTTTGACTTCCTCCGCAACATTGACAATATCCTCAAAGCCAATGAAGGCATAGAAAGCGAGTGCTGCTCCCTGAATGACTGCCACCAAACCTATTGCTTGTCGATCGGGTACGGCAACAGGATTAGCTGTGCTACCACCACTGAGAAAGAAAAATGCCACCACAATCACAATCAACAGACCTGTCACCTCGACAAAGGTGCAAAAAATATTTAGCGCCGAGGACTCCTTCATGCCTCTAAAATTGATAAATGCCAGCGCGAAAAAGAGTGCTAAGACAATCAGCCAAGCTGGAATAGCTGGTGCAAAAGCATTGAGATAGCCAGCAAATGCTTTCGAGAGCGTCGCCATCGACACTAGGCAAGTACAAAACATTAACCAGCCGACTAAAACTGAGAGCCAGTCAGTGCGAAATGCCCTATGGACAAAGCAAGCAACCCCACCACTTTGGGGAAATCGACTGCCAAGCTCGGCATAACTTAAAGCCGTTAATGCTGCAACAACCATAGCGGTTAAGAAAGAAGCCCAAACCAAAGTGCCAGAAAGTCCAGCTATTTTGCCGATTACTGCATAAATTCCCGCACCTAGAATATCGCCAACTCCATAAATCACTAGGGTTGGTAAGCCAAATACTCGTTTGAGAGAATCTGCTTCAGCTGAATTTACATCTACATCCACATCTACATCATGGGTTTTCATATAACTTCTAATTCATCAGAATGGAAACTAAAATCACAATCCAACAACCTGTAAATTTGATAGATATAAAAAAATATTTACAGCCCATAACTCTTTGCTATCTTTATTGACAAGTAATAGCATCAAAGAATGTCTTGGACTAATCAATTAAAATGAAATAGCCCAATAAAATATTTCTTTATATAACCTTTTTAATTCACAACAATTTTAAATTCTGTAGCATTTGATATCACTTAGATGAAGATTTGTAAGGACAAGATCACAATTAAAGAAGTAAATCGATCAAAAGTTAAAAGCTTTTAAACTGTTCTTGTGGCTCATAAAAACCAACCGTAGGAATGTAAACCCTGCCCCAGTAAATTAACTCCTAAATAGCAAACCCAGACTACTACAAAGCCTACTGCTGCTAAGATCGCTGGTTTTCTACCCTGCCAACCGCGTGTAATGCGAGCATGAAGATAGGCTGCAAATACTAGCCAGGTGATAAATGCCCAGGTTTCTTTGGGATCCCAACTCCAGTATGAACCCCAAGCTTCGTTTGCCCAAACTCCTCCCGCAATAATGCCAATAGTTAAGAGAGGAAAACCCAGACCAATTACGCGATAGCTAATATTATCTAGAGTATCTGCCAGACTCAAACGCTCAGGCGAAAGAGTAACGGTTTCTGTTTGGGGTAAATCGATTACTGCCGTATTGCCAGTGCTGGCATAGACATTATCCGCAGCAGGACTTTTAGTGGTTTTTTGCTTAACGCGATCGCGAAAACTACCAGTCCCTACCGAACTTCCTTTCAACTCTACTTTCTGACCACGGGTAACAATTAAAAAGCCAATGGCGATCGCACTTCCTACCATCAACGTCGAATAACTTAACATCATTACGCTAACGTGCATCATTAACCAATTAGATTTTAAAGCAGGAACTAAGGGTGCTGATGCCTGCATTTCTACAGGTAAACTGAGGGCTGCAAAAGCGGTAATACACATCGCTACAGGGCTTGTTACGACACCCACCAAACGACTACGGCTCATTCTTTCTGCCACAAAGTGAATTGTGGTAACGCCCCAAGCTAAAAAGAATAAAGATTCATACAGGTTGCTCAAGGGAAAATAACCCGCTTCAATCCAGCGAGATCCCAACAGAGTAGCCATACATAAATTAGCGATCGCCATTCCTGTTGTACCCAAGGTAGCCAGAAAGGGCAAATTGGGAAAAGCAGCACCCCCCCAATAGATCAGCATGGTAACTAGCAACACCGCAAAAGAAGTATTGTCCAAAAAGCTTTCGAGTGCAATTAAATCCATAGTTTTTTGAGAGTTTTGCTTAAAATGGTCAAGATGCGATCGGTATATTTTTATATTTTTCTCTATTACTTCATTGTAAAAACAAATCGGTAATCTAAGCGACAATTTTTGCCTGGTGTTGTGCAATCTTGATCCAGCAACGCACATATGAAGATGACAATTTATGTAGTCTAGCAGTAGAAGCGATCGCATAGAAGACTATTACTGTTACTCTACTTTAATTATGATTGATGGAAAATGTCTATTAGGTACAAGAAATAATGTCTAATCGCTCAATTAAGTTGTTTTCTCAGGGAACAGCAATTTTCAGTTTCTTATTATTTTCTTGTAGTTATGCCAGCGCAACACCAATAAATAACTATCAAGATGATTTAGGGCAGGTTACCAACGTCACGACGGGAGTCCTAAAGGATACACCTTCGGATATGGAACATGCCGAAACAAGTTCGGCGTTTCCTCCCGTCAAGCAATTTAGGGATGTTTCTGCTACAGATTGGGCTTACGAAGCTTTCAGAAGCTTAGTTGAGCGCTATGGCTGTATAGCTGGTTTTCCTAATCAGACTTATCGTGGTAGTCAATCTTTAAGTCGCTATGAATTTGCAGCAGGATTAAATAGTTGCTTAAATCAGATCGAACGTTTAATTGCTAGCTCAGAATCAGTATCAGCAGATGATCTTGCTACCGTAGAGCGATTGAGTCAAGAATTTGCCGTAGAATTAGCTAGCTTAAGAGGGAGAGTCGATGAACTTGAAAGTCGCACTGCTATTTTGGAAGATAATTCTTTTTCCACTACTACTAAACTAGATACAGAGATTATTAATTACGTACTAGGAACTTTTGGTGACCAAAAACCAGACGGTAGCGATATTGATAACGAACTAACCTTCAGCAGTCGGGTTCGCCTTAATTTTAATACTAGCTTTACAGGAGAAGATCTTTTAATTGTTCGTTTAGAGGCGTCAAATATTACTAGTCCTGTTGATTCTGGCGGTACTAATTCCTTAGCGCTCAACTTTGAAGGAGACAGTAGTAATAATGTTGAAATAGATCTCTTTTCTTACACTTTTCCCATTACCGAGAAAATATCGGCTGTAGTAGGTACTAATGGTGTTCTAATCGATGATATTTTTGATGTTTACCCAACTATGGGCGCAACTTATGACTCTCTTAGTCTTTTTAGCGCCTACAATAACCTAATTTACGATAATGGTAATCAGGAGGGGGCAGCTTTAGGTTTAAATATCGAGATTTTAGAATCGGTAAATTTAGATGTTGGCTACTGGGCGACTAATCCCGCCGATTCCGAGCCTGGCAATGGACTATTTAACGGTAATTATGCTGCTGGAGCTAATTTGAATCTTTCTTTTTTAGAAGAACGTTTAAATATCGCCCTAGCCTATCTTAGGGCTTATCAAGGGGCAGGAAGTGAATATGATTTGGCTGGCTTTGTCGGTACTGATGCAGCGACAGATCCTTTTGAAGATAGAGCCAACTCTACTGATAATTATGGCTTGGCTAGTAGGTTTCAAGTTTTAGAAAAGCTAGCGGTGGGGGGATATTTTGGTTATGCTACCGCTGGGACAATTGATGATAATGCTGATGCTGACATCTTAACTTGGAGTGGTTACGCAACCTATAGCGATCTACTTAAAGAAGGCTCGACTTTTGTTGTCAGTTTTGGTCAGCCGTCAAGTTTAATTGATTCGAGTGGGGACGCTTTAGAAGAAGACGAGGATACACCCTATCTTTTAAATGTAGAGTATCAATACAACTTAAACGATAACATTCAGTTGACACCTGGTGGTTATGCTTTATTTAATTCTAACGGTGATTCAAATAACGACACTATTTATGTCGGAACTTTACGGACAATTTTTAGCTTCTAATAATGATTATTTTACGTACAATAACAATATTAGTTAACCTAATAATCTCGTTCTCGCTCTTTTCGCTCCTTTCAAAGCAGTACTAATAGACTAGAAAAGGATTATTACCAGTTACTACATTTATTTAGTAAGAGTTAAAAAAAAATTTAATCTCTTTTAAGATCCTTACTTCCCTTATTTATTAAGCCTTTGAGACCAATAGCTCTATGAACCATACTTCTTTAGAGAAAAATAGCCTTAAACTACCATTGCGCTTAATCTTAATTATTCCATTTGTCATACAAATTTTTGCTCTCGTAGGATTAACTGGATATTTATCTCTACGTAACGGGCAAAAAGCGGTCAATGATATAGCCAGTCAAATGCGCTCAGATGCAACCAATAATATCGATCGCCACTTGGATTCTTATTTATCCGTTCCCCATAAACTTAATCAAATTAATCTCCAAGCCGTTAGATTAGGTATTCTCGATCTAAACAATTTTGAGATAATTGGTCATTATTTTTGGGAACAGATGCAACAGTTTGATGTTGGTTATATCAATTACGCTAGTATAGCTGGAGAATTTATCGGCGTAGAAAGACTCGAAAATAATACTTTTGTCATTCATGAAATTCTTAAACCGAATATAGTTGCTTTAACCAGCTACGAAACAGACTCCCAAGGTAATCGTACCACTTCAGAATACGATCCTGAAAGTGGTGATACTCGCGAAGAAGGTTGGTATGCCGATGCAGCTAGAACTCTTCGTCCAGTTTGGAGTGAAATTTATCAATGGCAAGATAAACCAGAAATACTCTCAATTTCTTCTAGTTATCCAGTTTTCAATAGCGAAGAAAAATTTATTGGCGTGATTGGCGTAGATCTAATTCTTTCTCAGATCGGCGATTTTCTTAACCAAATTCAAATCAGCCCTTCAGCTAAAATATACATCATTGAACGAGACGGTTCTCTCGTGGCTGGTTCGGGAACAGACTTGCCATATCAGATGGTTAAGGGAAAACCGCAAAGGATTCAAACCGCTAACAGCTCCGATCCTGTAGTCAGAGCGACTACCCAACACTTGTTGCAAGAATACCAGTCGCTTGACAAGATCAAAAAAGCCAGGCAAACTGAATTTTTTCTTGATGGCGATCGCCAGTTTGTTCAAGTAACCCCTTGGCAGGATGAATTAGGTTTAGATTGGTTAATTGCCGTCACAGTGCCAGAATCAGATTTTACAGCCCAAATTAATGCCAACACTCAAAAAACAATTTTCTTGTGTTTGGGGGCTTTGGGTGTTGCCGTAGTATTAGGTTGGTATACTTCCCGTTGGATTACCCGACCAATTTATCTTTTGAGCGAAGCTTCTCAAGCGTTATCCCATGGGCAATTAGAACGACAGGTGGGCATCAGTGGGGCAAAAGAAATAGTTGTCCTGTCTACAGCTTTTAATCAAATGGCACAACAGCTCAAAAGCCAATTCGATTTTCTAGAAAATATCAATGAAGAATTGGAGAATAGAGTACAAGAGAGAACTATTGAGTTAAAAGCGGCAAAAGAAGCAGCAGAAATAGCCAATCACACCAAAGATCGGTTTTTAGCTAATATTAGCCACGAATTGCGTACTCCCCTCAAAGGAATTTTAGGTTATGCTCAAATTTCGCAACGTAGCATTAGTGAACTTAACTTAGGTGAAATTAATAATTCTGATTGGAAAAAAATTAAATATGACCAACTTCATAACTTAAAAATTATTGAACAGAGTAGCAATCATGTCTCTTCTCTCATCGGCGATATTTTAGATTTTACCCAAATCAAAGCCCATCAAATAGAACTTAGCCCTCAAGAGCTAGACTTTGCTAAATTTATGAATGGCATTATTGATATAGTTAAAATCAGAGCCTTAGAAAAAAATATCAACCTTGAATATCAGTCTTTAGGGGATTTACCTACTTATTTTTGGGCTGATGAAAAACGATTGCGACAAGTATTGATTAGTTTATTAGATAATTCCCTCAAGTTCACCGATCGCGGTCAAGTAATTTTAAAAGCCATTGCGATCGCCTACTCTCCCGCTGAGACTAATTGTCTGGCAAAACAGACTATTAGATTTGAAATCAAAGATACTGGTGTAGGAATTGCTAGAGATGAGCTGGAAAAAATTTTCCAGCCTTTTGAACAAGTTGGAGACAGAGCAAAATATCAAAGGGGTATTGGTTTAGGTTTAGCTATTAGCAAACAAATAATTCAGCTCATGAATAGCAAGCTTCAAGTAAAAAGTAAACTTAATGAAGGTTCTACCTTTTATTTCGATGCTACTTTTTTGGTCATAACATAACTAAGTAGGTGGGTGTAATTAAATTGGAAATGAGGTTAGGGAGTAACAAGTAACGAGTAACGAGTAACGAGTAACGAGTAACGAGTATCTCTAAGGGTAGGGGTTTGATTAATTATTTTGCCTACCTACTTAGCTGTGAATGATTAGACAATTGAAGCTTAATCGAGCTAGTTGTGTTGTCATAACGCAGAATTTTGGGAGTAGACGATATTCTACATATTCGTTTATTATTGCTTGGATCATCAGCATAATTCATTTGAAATGGCACATACGATTTCATTCCAGAAATTTAAACGCACTTTACACAAAGCTCATTGTCAAAATATTAATCAAAATCTTAATACTGTAGAAGCTTCTCGAACATCTCAGTATAAACGCAGAAAGTTTTTAAAAATGGGTGCTTTAGCTGGCAGTGCTGCGATCGCTACAACTGCACTTCCTTTAATCAAAGCAGCCGAAAGCCGAGCAATTCCACCAGAAATCGCTATTATTGGCGGTGGCATAGCAGGTTTAAATGCTGCTTATCAGTTACACAAAGCAGGGTTAGAGGCTACTGTCTATGAAGCTAAATCCCGTGTTGGTGGACGCATCCGTTCTTTTACGGGATTAGTAGGAGCGTCCTTAGTAACAGATTTAGGTGGTTCATTTATCAACAGCAATCATGCAGACATGTTGGCATTAGTCAAAGAATTTAACTTGACCTTGTTTAACCGCGCTGAAGCTACGGAAAATTCACTTTTTCCCGCAGAAGGATATTTCTTTGATGGTAAATTGTACCCAGAAGCAGAAGTAGCTGAGAAATTGCGTCCTCTTGCCCGACAAATTGTTAATGATGCTGGTTTGTTGGAGCAAGATTATGAAAAATATGCCCCTATTTTCGATCGTCTTTCCGTAGCTCAATATTTAGCACAGCACGCGGATAAAATCACCGAACCTTTTGTTCAAGCTTTACTAGAAAGTGCGCTACGAGCTGAATATGGTGCTGAACCCGAATCATCTTCAAGTTTGCAGCTACTTTTCATTCTTACTACTGTTGAGGACAATGAAGTGACAGTTGTTGGTAGCAGCGATGAAGCCTATGTAGTTCAAGGTGGTAGTGGTAAGATCATCGAATCTCTGGCAGCAGTATTTGCCGATCGCATTAAAACTAGCAAGCGCTTAGAAAAAATTATGCCAGATGGTGATGGTTATCGCTTACTTTTTAAAGATCGCTCAGTTATTGATGCAGATTATGTAATTATTGCTATACCTATTTCGATGCTGCGTCATCTAGATTTCCAAGTTGAACTAGAACCTAAATTCAAAAAATTTATTCAAGAAGTAAACCTAGGTCAAAACGACAAAGTAATTGCTGGTTTTAAAAATCGAGTTTGGCTACAAAAACAGGGATTTACGGAAACTGTTTGGTCTGATCTTGGTTTTTGCCAAGCTTGGGATGAAACTCAACGTCAATCAGATCGACAAAATGCTGCATTGACTTTTTTCCTTGGGGGTAATGAGGTAGACGCAATTCAGGCAAAATCTTTATCCACTCTGAAACAGGATTTTCTCGAACATTTTGAACAAATTATTCCCCAAGCAAAATCTACTGCAACAGGTAAGTTTTTTCGGACTAACTGGAGTCAAGATCCTTTAATCAAAGGAGGTTATACTAATTTTCAACCTGGACAATATACTGAATATAGTGAGTTTCGTTATATTGAATCAGAAGTTCCCCAAGAACGTCAAAACGTTGCTTTTGGTAATCTTATTTTTGCAGGAGAACATTTTAGTGATGAATTTTATGGCTATATGAACGGTGGCGCTCAAACTGGCAGGCTGGCAGCACAAGTTATTACCGCTAAAATCAGTGTTAGAAAATAAGTCTACTCAATTGAAAACTGCTGTAATTAGATTTGCTAGATCAACTTTTAAAGGCGCTTTTTTTGCGTTTTATATGTTAAAAACAGGGTGAACAAGTTATCTAAGGATATATTCTGATGTCGTTGGGAAATCCCAGAAGTATAGTAAAGCAGACAATCCTACTGTCTAGTTCTCTCCGTAATTTATTATTAATGATTTCTCCTCGCCACTGGTTTCTCGGCGCTGTTTGCTTAACTACAGCTTTCGGCACATTAATTATGCCATCGTTCTATATGGCGATCGCCCTAGTATTTTGCTTAATAGTTCAGTTGAGCAGCAACTTTAAATTTAACTGGCGTGTCAAAGGCGGAATTAAAGGTACACTTGTGCTGCTAAGTTTAATTGTCATGTGCTTAATAGTTCCCCAAGTAGAGACAAATACAGCGCTATTTACCAGTCCGATTGATAATTTAAAGAATTATCGTCTGAGTTGAACTTTGCATAAGCGCACCCATAAAAGCTATACTCCAATCGGATTTAATCAGTAATTTATTCAAATAATTAACCTCGAAAAAGCATGGTAGCGGTAGCAATCTTAGCAGCAGGACGCGGCACTCGCATGAAGTCCGATTTACCCAAAGTGTTGCATACATTAGCGGGGCGATCGCTAGTTGAAAGAGTACTTGATAGTTGTAGTCTACTCGATCTCGATCGCCAGATTGTGATCGTTGGCTACCAAGGAGATCGAGTTAAGCAAGCGTTGAGTCATCGTCAAGCTGTAGAATTCGTGGAACAAACCCAACAATTAGGCACGGGTCATGCGGTACAGCAGGTCATGTCTGCTTTGGCAGGATATCAGGGAGATTTATTGGTTTTAAATGGTGATGCTCCCTTACTGCGTCCAGAAACTCTACAAAAGCTAGTGGAAGCTCATCAAAGTAGGCAAAATGCGGCAACGTTATTAACGGCTAATCTACCTAACCCTCAAGGATATGGACGGGTTTTTTGTAATAGTGATAATTTAGTTAGTCATATTATTGAAGACCGTGATTGTAATATTGCGCAACAGCAAAATCGTCGGGTTAATGCAGGGATCTATTGCTTTAATTGGCAGAAGCTAGCGAAATCTCTCCCTGAACTATCGACCAATAACGATCAGCAAGAATATTACTTAACGGAAGTTGTTGATTATCTTGACCCTGTAATGGCTTTTGATGCAGAAGATTATCGCGAAACTAATGGTATTAACGATCGCCAGCAGTTATCCGCAGCCTACGATATTTTACAGACCAGAATTAAAGATAACTGGATGAAGGCGGGGGTAACCATGATTGACCCCAGCAGCATTACAATTGATGAGCATGTTGAACTTGAGCCAGATGTAATTTTAGAACCACAAACCCATTTGCGGGGTCGCACTAGAATAGCAACAGGAAGTCACATTGGGCCTGGTAGCTTAATTGATAACAGCCAGATTGGCGCTAACGTTACAGTTTTATACTCGGTGATTGGTAATTCTGAAGTTGCTGCTAATACCACAATTGGCCCTTATGCTCATCTGCGGGTTGGGGTTGAGCTGGGGGAAAGCTGTCGAGTGGGCAACTTTGTCGAACTTAAAAATACTACCGTAGGTGCAAATAGCAATATGGCGCACCTATCTTATTTAGGTAATGCTACTTTAGGCGATCGCGTTAACATTGGTGCAGGAACAATTACCGCTAACTATGACGGTAAGCAAAAACACCCCACTACCATTAAGCAGGGAACGAAAACAGGCTCGAATAGTGTCTTGGTTGCCCCCATCACCTTGGGAGAAAACGTCACCGTAGCAGCAGGTTCAGTAGTGACTCAGGACGTTCAGGATAATGCTCTAGTGGTAGCGCGATCGCGTCAAAAAGAAATCCCCAACTGGCATGAGGCAGAGAAGTAGGGAGATAGGGAGATAGGGAGATAGGGAGATAGGGAGATAGGGAGATAGGGAGATAGGGAGATAATTATTGCCCCAAGTCCCAAAGTCCCAAAGTTCCCAATCTATCTCATGGTGACAAATTCTTCGGCTGAACTTGGATGTATACCTACTGTGGCATCAAAATTAGCTTTGGTAGCGCCCATCTTAACAGCGATCGCCACTCCTTGAATAATTTCTGCTGCGCCGTCTCCTACCATATGTGCGCCCACTACTTTATCGGTATTGGTGTCTACAATTAACTTCATTAAAGTTTTCTCTTCTTTCCCCGCCAGAGTATAGTACATCGGGCGGAATTTACTCCGATAAACCTTAATTGCATCGCCATATTTTTCCTTGGCTTCAGCTTCGGTTAAACCAACTGTGGCTGCTTCAGGAGTAGTAAAAACAGCAGTAGGAATATTTTCGTAGCTCATTTTTCGCGATTGACCACCAAAGTGAGTATCGGCAAAGGCTCTACCCTCGTTGATAGCTACAGGAGTTAGATTAATGCGATCGGTACAGTCACCTACTGCATAGATATGATCTTCGGCGGTTTTATTATATTCATCTACCGCTACCGCATCTTTAACAATCTCTACTCCAGTGTTTTCTAAACCGAGATTTGATAAGTCAGGCTTTCTTCCAGTAGCTGCCAAACTTGCAGCATCCGCAACAATGGTTTCTGATTTACCGTCTTGAGTAGGAACAGTAATTTTTAAACCACTATCAGTTTTCTCAATTACCATGCGATCGCAATCACAATTAGTAACAAACTTAATCCCATGATTTTTCATGCCTGTTTGAATCTCGTCACGAATATCTTCGTCAAAACCGCGCAAGATTTTATCTCCCCGAATAACTACGGTAACTTCAGTACCTAAAGCATTCAAAATACAGGCAAACTCTACGCCAATATAACCGCCACCGATAATCACCATCCGTTTTGGTTGTTCTTGAACGTTGAAAATTTCTCTGGAAGTTATGGCGTGTTCAATTCCTTCAATGTCTGGTTTTACGGGTTTCCCACCCACGGCAATCAAAATCTTTTCCGCAGTAACCTTTTGCTCGCCAATTTCAATCGTATGAGCATCAACAAACTTACCATAACCCCGATAAAGCTTAACTTCGGAGTTATCTAACATTCTCTGATAAATACCGTTTAGGCGATCGACTTCATTATTTACCGCCGTAATCATCTTAAGCCAATCGAAACTGGTTTCACCTACTGTCCAACCATAACCCGCCGATTCTTCAAACTGATAGGGAAAATGAGAGGCATAGACCATCAGCTTCTTGGGGACACACCCGCGATTAACACAAGTCCCCCCCAGGCGATCGCTTTCCACAATCCCTACTTTGGCGCCATATTGAGCAGCACGCCTAGCGGTAGCAATTCCGCCTGAACCCGCACCAATGACAAATAGGTCAAAATCATAGCTCATAATTTTATATCTCCTTATATCTTTTTATTTAAGCTAAACTTCCAATAAAAAGACAGGTTCGCATTACCCTACTGCTCCCTGTCTCTATGTTCTCTTATCTTTTTGACTACTAGGGTTACTTACCAGCGTAATAAAAAGCGATCTCTTTAGCTTTTAAAGGAGGGAATTCCGCATCCAGCAGCATCTGATTGAGTTCAGCTTGAGCTAAGTGTTTTGCACCAATTCTGACGATTCTAGAGCGCATTGTATTGGTTACACCACTCCTTTGCCTTCCTGCTTCAAACCCCATGACTTTGTTATATAGTGACAATTTAGCCTCTGGAATTGGCGAGCCATCTAAATCAAGACCTTGAGCGATCGCCCGATCTACTGAATCTGCACCTTTGGTATCTGTCATAATTTTATTTCTCTATACTCAGTATTGCTTAGACTACAGTTTTATTCGTACAAACACAATCAAAGTCTTAATTGTGACTCTTTAATCTATACTCCAGCTTAGAGCGATTGAAACTAACCAACCAAATGAGCTTCTAAGAACCAAAGGCGCTTATCGATCGCCCGAGAAATTTCTGTGTAAAGATCCGCTGTATCTGCATCCCCCAGCTCAGCGGTAGTGTCAATTGCCTCCCGTAGATGTTTGGCATATAAGCTATAGCGATCGGCTAAAGCAGCAACGTGTTCGGCTCCCGAAACAGCATCAAAAGCATATTCAGGTAAGATAGACTCCCCAGCAGCAATTCTAGCTGTACCCATTGCTGTACCGGCTAAAGCAGTAACTCGCTCGGCAACTAGATCGGTATACTCTTCTAGTTCACCTGCCATCTCATCAAACAGCAAATGCAGCTGATAAAAGTCCATTCCTTTAACATTCCAATGCGCTTGCTTAGTTTGAGTTTTTAAATCTAGTGTTGCTGCCAGGGTTTGATTTAAAGTACTGACTACTTTTGCTCGAAGATCTTCTGGTAAATCAATTCGAGTTACATAAAGCTTTTGCTTAGAAACAGTAGAAACCATAATTTAATTTCCTTTAAGTGTTGATTAAGTGTAGAAAATTCAGTCCAAGATTTTCAACTAAGTAATTATTTGCGAAGCTTATCCTTGAGGAGTAATTACTAATTGTTGTTCATTGTGACGCGAAGCTTATCCGAAGGTGTATACCGCAAGGGTACTAACTCCGTGTCGCCCTTATGCGAAGCGGTACCCTTTAGGGTTAGGGAATCCTTTAGGACTCACTTTGCCCCTTTCAAATATGCCAGCATCGTACCAGCATCAGATACTTCAAACGGATCTGTCAAACAGTTATCGTCAAAGTCTGCTTCGATAAACATCTTTTCGATCTTCATATCGTTAACCAACATCGAATAACGCCACGATCGCATACCAAAACCTAAATTATCTTTGTTGACTAACATCCCCATCTTGCGCGTAAATTCTGCATTCCCATCAGGTAACAAAAAGACGTTCTTGACTCCCTGTTGTTTACCCCATTGGAACATCACAAAAGCATCATTAACAGATATACAGACAATTTTGTCTATCCCTAAAGACTTAAATTCGTCATAGAGCTTTTCGTATTCAGGCAAATGAGTTGAAGAACAGGTTGGAGTAAACGCACCTGGCAGAGAAAAGACGATGACTTTTTTGCCTTTAAAAATATCTGCTGTAGTCACATCTTGCCAGCGAAAAGGATTAGGCCCTTCAACCGACTCATCACGTACTCTAGTTTTGAATACTACGTTAGGTACTGTGTCTCTCATGATCCGTATTTCTCCTTAACTTATTGTGTTTTGATTAGGAATTTCACTAAATAAATCATACTCATAACGACTACGAGTTGTCAAGGTAAGTTGTCAAATAGCAAGATATTTTTTGAGGTTTTAGTAACCTATATGTAACAAAATAATACAAATTAATAACATGGCAAGTATAGCCGTTGCAGTAATCTTCAGCAAGAAAGAGACTTGTAGCATCATAAGTTTTCAACTCATTTAAGCGTTGTCATAATTTCCTGAATTTAGGGATTAAAATAGATGGTCTAAATTTATCTATGATCTGCCGAACAAGCAGATGGAGATCCTACCAAAAATATTTATTTACTAGGAAAACCTCTCTTAACTATTAGAGAGATTGATGTGACCGAATGACCGATTGCTCGATACAACACTATCTCATAAAAAACAATCAAACAAATGGATACCAATTTAGGTGAAGTTGTACTAGTTAAGGATATCAATCCTGGCGTTTTCGAGGGCTATAATGGGCCCGTTCGTCCCATAGATTTTTTTAGGCCTGATGAGGCTGAATCTAACGAAGAGCTTGATTCATCAGCAGACGAATCAACAAGGATTTCTGTCCCGTCTTCTCCCTACCCTGCAAGCTCTTTTCCCAGTAGCTTAGTTGAATTTAACGATAAGCTTTATTTCTCTGCTGATAATGGTGAAAATGGCAATGAGCTATTTGTCAGCGATGGTACTGCTGAAGGAACTCAATTAGTGGCGGATCTTCGCCCAGGGGAAGGCAACTACGGCTATAGTTATGGTTTTGCTCCTAATAATCTAGTTGAATTTAACGACAAGCTTTATTTCGTGGCGAATGATGGTGAAAGTGGTCGAGAGCTATTTGTTACTGACGGTACTGCTGAGGGAACTCAATTGGTAGCAGATCTTCGTCCAGGGGAAGATAATTATGGCTATATTTATGGTTCTAATCCCTACAATTTAATTGAATTCAATGACAAGCTTTATTTCGCGGCGAATGATGGTGAAAGTGGTAATGAGCTATTTGTCAGCGACGGTACTGCCGAAGGAACTCAATTAGTGGTGGATCTTGCTCCAGGGGAAAATAACTATGGCTATAACTATGGCTCTTTTCCGAGTAACTTGGTGGAATTTAACGACCAACTATATTTCACGGCGAATGATGGTGAAAGTGGCTATGAGCTGTTTGTCAGCGACGGTACTGCCGAGGGAACTCAATTACTCGTAGATCTTTATCCAGGGGAAGATAAGTATGGCTATAGCTATGGCTCTTTTCCGAGTAACTTGGTGGAATTTAACGACCAACTATATTTCACGGCGGATGATGGTAAAAATGGCTATGAGCTGTTTGTCAGCGACGGTACTGCCGAGGGAACTCAATTACTCGTAGATCTTTATCCAGGGGAAAATAACTACGGTTTCAACAATGGTTCTTTTCCGAGTAACTTTGTAGAATTTAACGATAAACTCTACTTCTCAGCGAATGATGGTGAAAATGGTAATGAGCTATTTGTCAGCGACGGCACTGCCGAAGGAACTCAATTACTCGTAGATCTTTATCCAGGGGAAAATAAGTACGGTTTTACCAATAGTTCTTATCCGAGTAGCATGGTAGAATTTGACGACAAAATCTATTTCACAGCGAATGATGGTGAAAGTGGTGCTGAGCTATTTGTTACTGATGGTACCGCTGAAGGAACTCAATTAGTGGCGGATATACGTCCAGGAGCCAGTCAATACGGCTATAGCTATGGTTCTGCTCCTTACGAATTAACTGTCGTTGGAGATGAATTATTTTTCAGTGCCAATAACGGTGAAACTGGAACTGAACTGTTTAAGCTAACCCTTGATGATTCAACAGGTGAAACACCAGCATTAATTAATGGTTCCGATGCTTCCGACAATTTATTGGGAGGCGATCGCTCTGAGCAAATTCAAGCTTTGAGTGGTCAAGATACTGTTGATAGCCGTGGCGGAAATGATACTGTTGATGGTGGTGACGGAGACGATCTCCTGAATGGTGGTGCAGGTAATGATAGTCTAATCGGCGGAAATGGTAACGATACCCTCAATAGCAGTAACGGTGATGATGTTCTTTTGAGTGGCAACGGTAGTGATGTCTTAAATGCAGGCAATGGCAACGATCGCCTAACTGGAGGTGGTGATAACGATCTGCTAGATGCTGGGGTTGGTAATGACACCCTTGATGGTGGTAATGGTGACGATGTCTTTGTCTTAAGCTCTAATGCTGGATCTGACACGATTGTTGACTTTAATTTAGGCGGCAACTTAAATATAGGTGGCGATCAGCTTGGTTTAGCTAATGGTTTGCAGTTTGATGACTTAAGTTTTGCTGGTCAGACTATTCTAGTTGGTGAACAAGTGCTGGTGACTCTTGATGGGATTAATACCGAACAACTAACATCTGGTGACTTTAAAACAATTTAAATAATCTGTAAGGGGTTGAAATCTCGACTCCTTTTCTTTATTGCAAGCAAAAAACAATAGACAAAATACTTAAAGTTACTGGCGAAACCTCTCTTGGCTGACGAAAGAAAAATATGACTATAAACCGACAATCAACTCTATCTCTTCAAAAACAATCAAATAAATGGATACCAACTTAGGTCAAGTCGAATTAGTTAAAGATATCAACCCTGATGTCAGCTCTGCTCCCGATAGCTTGGTTGAATTTAACGATAAACTATACTTCAGTGCTTATGATAAAGAAAATGGTTCTGAGCTATTTGTCACTGATGGTACTGCCGAAGGAACTCAATTACTCGTAGATCTTTATCCAGGAGGCAATCAAGACGGCCCTTATAGTTCTGCTCCTGATCAATTGGTGGAATTTAACGACAAACTCTACTTCAAGGCGAATAATGGCGAAAATGCCAATGAGTTATTTGTCAGTGACGGTACTGCCGAGGGAACTGGATTATTCGTGGATCTTTTTCCAGGGGAAGACCAATACGGCTCCAACAATAGCTCTTTTCCTAGTGAATTGGCGGAATTTCAGGACAAACTCTATTTCAGGGCGAATAATGGTGTTAATGGCGATGAGCTATTTGTCACTGATGGCACCGCCGAAGGCACCAAATTAGTAGCAGATATTTATCCAGGGGAAAATCAATACGGTTTTAGTAATGGCTCTGCTGTTAGTGAATTAGTGGAATTTAACGACAAACTCTACTTCAGAGCGGATAATGGCGAAAGTGGTCTAGAGTTATTTGTCAGTGACGGTACTGCCGAGGGAACTGGATTACTCGTGGATCTTTTTCCAGGGGAAGACCAATACGACGGTTTTAGTAATGGCTCTGATCCGACGAACTTTGTGGAGCTTAACGACCAACTCTACTTCACGGCAAATACTGCTGAAACTAATAATGGGCTATTTGTCAGTGACGGCACCGCCGAAGGTACTAAGTTAGTAGCAGATCTCAGCCCAGAAACCGATGAAAATGGCAATGTCATTAGCTATGATCTTAGTTATATGACCGAATTTAACGGCAAACTCTACTTTTCAGCGAATGATGGAGAAAATGGCAATGAGCTATTTGTCAGCGATGGCACCGCCGAAGGGACTCAATTATTTGCAGATATTTATCCAGGGGAAAATGACTTAGGCTACAACAATAGCTCTTCTCCTCGTGACTTTGTGGAATTTAACGATCATCTATATTTTGTAGCGAATGATGGAGAAAATGGCTATGAGCTTTTTGTTACCGATGGTACCACCGAAGGAACTCAATTAGTAGCAGATATTTATCCAGGGAAAGATAGTTACGGCTATAACTATGGTTCTGCTCCTAGTGGATTAACTGTCGTTGGTAATGAATTGTTTTTTAGTGCCGATAACGGTGAAACTGGAACTGAACTGTTTAAGTTGACCCTTGATGATTCAGTAGGTGAAACACCAATTTTAATTCATTGCTCTGATGGTTCAGAGAATTTATTTGGTGGTGAGGAAGTATCAACTACTCTTGATGGGATTAATGCCGAACAAGTAACATCTAGTGCTAGTGACTTTGAAATGATTTAAATAATCGGCAAGGGGTTGAAATCTCGACCCCTTTTCTCATAGTCATAATTAATGAGCTTTAATTTATATTAGACATAATTTATTAATGGTTCAACCTGCTAACAAAATCAATACTGAGGCTCAGGAAAATTTACGCGAAGTAAGTTACGAACACAGTAATAACCTGGCTGAGATTCTTAAACACCTTCAGATATCTCTCTTTTTCTCTACCTATCAAGCGGGTAAATTGGGAGTTGTCACCGTTAAAGAGCAGACGTTAAATATTGCCTTTCATAATTTTGAACGGGCGATGGGTATGGCGGTTAATAAGTCTCGGATGGCAGTCGGGGGAAAGGATTGGGTCTATTTTCTCAAAAACGACACTGACATAGCAGCGCAGATTGAACCTGCTGGTAGCCATGATGCTTGCTTTCTGACCAAAAGTGGACAGTATACAGGAGATATTTCAATCCACGATTTAGCTTGGGGAGGTCAGGAATTATGGATTGTGAATACGCGATTTTCCTGTCTTTGCACCTTAAGTAACAACTATAATTTTCTCCCCCAGTGGCAACCAAATTTCGTTACTGCGATCGCTCCTGAAGATCGTTGTCATCTTAACGGGATGGCGATGGTCAAAGGAATGCCCAAATATGTTACGGTCTTAGGTAAGACGGATACCCCTGGCGGTTGGCGATCGCAAAAAGCTCATGCAGGATGTGTTTTAGAAGTACCTAGTAGTAAAGTAATTACCGAAGGTCTATCAATGCCTCATTCTCCCAGAATGTATCAAGGTGTTTTGTGGGTGCTTAATTCGGGGAAGGGAGAACTAATTACCGTAGATCCTAACTCTGGTAACCAGGAAACGATCGTGGTGTTGCCTGGGTATACTCGGGGGATGGCAATTGTCGGCAAGTATGCTTTTATTGGCTTGTCTAAGATTCGTGAAACCGCTATTTTTGGTAATTTACCCATTAGCGATCACTTTGATCAACTCAAGTGTGGTGTCGCGGTAGTCGATTTACAGGCGAGGCAAATGATTAGCTGTTTGGAATTTAAATCAGGAATAGATGAAATTTTTGATCTGCAAACGGCAGCTTTTTCAAGTACCATAATTTCTGGCCCTTATGCTGTCACTGATGGTGCTAACCCAATTTGGTCGTTGCCAGCTAGCGCTGCGAAAAAATATTGATTTGATTTGAAATTTACAAATTTTTTATAATTTAAATGCCTTTGTTTAACTCTGTCGAGCAAATTATCCGTCGTAAACAGCACGCATTAGATTTTCAGGATTGTCAAGGACTACTAAAACTAAAATTACAGATTAGAAATAAGACTTTATTTAACAATATTTACACCAGAATTGACCAGGTTTTTGTTATTTGGGGTTTAATCACCGCAGTAATTTTTTTGACGGCCCAATTTGCGCCGATTGACTGGGTAATACAGGCTACTTTTTGGTCTGTACTAACGGTAATTGGTACGGCAATCATGACGGTTTTAACTCATTTCTGGGTCAAAGTTGAACGACTACGCTGGGTGCTGTATGTCTGGATAGTGCTGATGCTCAGTGGTGTAGCGATTACCAATTTCGGTATTTACTATGGTTCAGGAATAGTTTTAATGCACCTATGCCATTTATGGCTTGGTTTGAGTTCCGTGGGTTATTTTTGTACGGGAATTGGATTGCGATCGCGTGCCTTTATGATGTCAGGATTATTTCATCTCTTGGGAATAGCCATTTTACCTTTTTGCCTAGGTTGGCAGTTTTTCACAACAGGTTTAGTGATGACTATCAACTTATTGATGTTTGCCGAGACTCAATGGGATATGCGTTCACCAATTGATAATTACGGTGTTTTAACTGAAGAACAAAAAGAATTTAACCGTGAACAATATTTAATCCGTCAAACTGAATCTGTCTAGGATTTTCGTAGGGGCGAACAGCAGTTCGCCCTCTCTGGGTGATGATTTTATAGTTGGGGTTTGCTGAAAAAGTAGCATAAGAACAAGAGTTCTATTGACGAATAATTCGCTCAATTCGTTCAAATAATTTAGTGTTATATTTAGCCCATCAAAACATAATGGTTCATAATCATAGGTCGAGAAAACAGTATTGATTGGAAAAATTGACACAAAAAAGCGATCGAAGCCTCTTTAAGAAGCTGAGAAAGATTAATTACTAAGAAAGTAATCGCAATTGAAGTTAATAATAATCTTTTATATTATTAGTTTAATTTTATCTCAATCAATATAAACTTAAGCGCGAACTTTTTTTAGCAGCCCAGAAATAATTGCCACGGCAAATACTAGTAAGAGAAAAGTTACCACCACTAACGCTGCACCATAGCCAAAATCCAAATAGCGCATTACTGTCGAGTAGATATAGATCGATACGGTTTCCGTAGAACCAGCAGGGCCACCACCAGTCATCACCTGGATTAAATCAAAAATGCCGAAAGATTGAGCAAAACGAAAGAGTAAGGCAATCAAAATTTGGGGCATTAATAACGGGAGCGTAATCTGGGTAAAGCTTTGCCACGAACTAGCACCATCCAGACGATGGGCTTCATAAAGATCTTCTGAGATCGACTGCAAGCCTGCTAATAAGATGATGCTGATAAAAGGGGTGGTTTTCCAGACATCAGCAACAATTAGGGCAATCATCGCCAAAGTCGGCGTGCCTAACCAGTTGATACCTGTATCGATCAAGCCTAATCTGAGTAAAAGATCGTTGACTACGCCATACTGATCGTTAAAAATCCAAGCCCAAGCCAATCCCATCACCGCTGTGGGTAACGCCCAAGGAATGATCGCCACTGTTCGCACGACACCCCGTCCCCAAAAGGATTTATTTAAGACTAGGGCTACCCCTAAACCCAGCAGCAATTCTAAAAACACGCTGATTATAGTAAAGATCGCAGTATTCGAGAGGCTCTGCCAAAATCTGCCATCTCCCAACATCCTTTGATAGTTGCCCAACCCAGTAAAAACTGGTTGTAATTGCGTTCCCAAATTCTCCGTAAACCAACTCAGCCAGAATGCCCTAGCAATGGGATAGATAAATACTAAACCTAAAACTAATAAGGCAGGAAACAACATGATCCAGCCTGTAATTTTTTCTTGTCGATTAAATGCCATCTCTTACCTCTTGCTTTTTACTTTCCTGATGCTTGCTTATCTGCTTAACAAATTCCTCGTTTCTTTAGCTGCATTCTGCATCGCTGCTGCTGAAGTCATTTTGCCAGTAATGGCAGCACTGAGATAACGCTGAAGAATATCTGAGGCTTGAGCATATTGGGAAATGGGGGGACGTAGGGATGAATTTTGAATTACATCTAAGAGTTGAGGATAATAATTGTATTTGGCGACAATTGCAGGGTCATTAAATAACGCCACCCGACTGGGAAGAAAACCTGTTTCTAACACAAATTCTCGTTGAGATTCTTCGCTGCTGAGAAATTCTAATACCTGCCAAGCTGCCTCAAAATGTTTAGTCGTACTAGAGATTCCTAACCCCCAACCGCCAAGAGTAGCACCACTATTTTTGCCGACAGCATGAACCATTGGCTTGATCTCATACTTGCCAGCGATCGCCGAATCTTCTGCCAAACTATATACGAAGGGCCAATTTCTTAAAAAAGCAACTTTGCCATTTTGAAACAAAAGACGGGTTTCATCTTCAGCATAGGTTGTGACTCCAGGAGGAGAAATTTTTTTGGCGATCGTTGTACATAAAAATTCTACTGAGGCGATCGCTTCTGGTCGATCTAAACCCACTTCTAAGGTGTCTGGGTTAACCCAATAAGCACCATGTCCCTCTAAGATTTCCACAAACATGGCTGCCAAACTTTCAGATTGTTTACCCTGCCAGGCATAGCCCCAATCTATTAATCCCTGCTGTTGGAGATCCTGAGAGATAGTCAGTAATTGTGCAAAAGTTTCTGGAGGTTGATATCCTGCTTGCTCAAGCAAATCCTGACGATAATAAAGCATTCCCGCATCAGAACGAAAGGGTAGACGGTAAAACTTATCTTGATACATACCTCCTGCAATATCCTCTGCTAGATACTGTTGCGCTGCTTCTGGGGTAAGGCGATCGCTAATACCTCTCAACCATCCTGCTGCAGCAAATTTGGGAGTCCAAACAATATCCATGTAAACCAGATCATAAGGAGAGTTTCCCAGTAAAAAAGAAGATGTATACAAGTCTTCCACCTGGTTACTGTCACTGGGGGCTTCAATAATCTTAAACTTGATATCAGAATGCTGTTGATTAAATTTGGCGACCAATGGCTGTAGCTTTAGCGCTTCATCAGCCCGAACCAAAGTTGTAATAGCGATCGGCTGCTGTGTCCACACAGGAAGTATTGCTAGCCCGATAACTAAACCGAAAGTCAGCAATCCAATTAACCAACGGTTGATGCTAGAGGATTTAAAGGGATAGTAATTAAATTTGAAGTTTTTTTGAAAAATAGACATTACATTATTTATATTTGTTCATATTTTTGAGCTTTAATTTGCGCTGCTCAAGATATTTCCCAGAACCAAAGACTTATGCCTACTTTATAACGAAGCCTCCATATCTCAAAAAATGAGCGACAAAAAAGTATTTATAAATATCCAAAATATTGCTGGCGATCGCTATATCTCCGTGTTTACACGAATGTATTTATAGTTGGGAAACGATAATATTTCTTCAACCAAAAAAATCTAATCTAACTAATAGTTCATAAATACTAAAAAAACTCCTACAAATAATTCCTCTTGCTCTGCTACCCTGCTTTCACCAAAAAAGTGGGGTTTTTTATGGTCAAATATAAACTTGCTGTCGATCTACCTAAAATTAATCATCAGTAAGACAATTAATGATGTTCACTTTGATAGTTAACATTACCTGTAAAAATGGGCTATACTTTACCATTGATAAAGTTAACAGTGACATATCGTCCTTGTGGCGTAAAATTTACTGTGTAAAACCAAAGATACAGTTGAGGAGGAGATTATTCCTGAGCAGCTAAACCTGACTGTGAGCTTAAGAGGCACTCGTGAAGTCAGGGAAGATCACCAAATATTTCGTCTTACTGGATTACTAGATGCCTTTTCTGAACCAGCATTTCGTAAAGTCATTGGTAATTGTATAGACGAAGGGCCAAACAACATCGTTTTGGTTCTATCACAAATCGATTTTATTGATAGTTCTGGTTTAGGCGCTTTAGTGCAGCTCGTCAAAAAGGCGCAAACTGCTGGTGGAAGCTTGCAGGTTGTCACCAACCCACGAGTTACACAAACCGTAAAACTAGTTCGTTTAGAGAAATTTCTCTCTCTTCAGCCTTCTGTAGAGATCGCACTGGAAAATATCAAAAAATAACGTCCCTGATTGGATGTAGATTTACTAGAGGCAAATAGACAAATAATAAAATAATAGTAATAATGCGCCAACAGACACGGTTCAAACTTGGGCTAATTCAGGGAAAATGGCAGATCTTAGCGTAGCCGATCGCTTAATTGAAATTGAAAGGCTATCGCCGATCGCTTTGGCATATATTGGAGATGCTGTATTTGAACTATACGTTCGGACAAGATTTCTCATGCCTCCCAAACGTATGGCTAGTTATCATAGTCAGGTTGTTACCCAAGTGAGAGCCGAAAGTCAGGCGGTTCATTTGGCATCGTTGTTACCAGATTTAACCGATACAGAGAAAGAAATTTTACGTCGTGGACGCAATGCTTGTGTTACCAAGCCACGCCGTCTATCTCGTCAGACATATCAACAGGCGACAGGCTTAGAAGCATTGATTGGCTATCTCCACTTAACTAATAGCCAGCGGTTACAAGAATTGTTAGCCAAATTAGATTTTGATTCAGTTAGTAATTAAGCCACTTATTCTCTAAGATTAATTGGGGTTGTTCATCATCTTTGGTCATCAATCATCGATTAATTGTTTGTTTGATTCATTCTTGGAGATTATCGATACTGTGAAACCTAAAATTTCTGTTAAGAAAGGAAAAACCAGTAAACCGACATCAGCTTCTACTTCTGATCCAGCATCACAATCGACAATAGAAATCGATTTAACCTATGGTCGTCATGCTGTTTTAGCCGCCTTAAAAGGCGATCGCCAAATCAATCGGATCTGGCTCACGGATAAGTTACTCGCTCATGGACAGTTTTATCCTTTAGTTAAAGCAGCCAAAGCCAACGGTACCATTGTTGATGAGGTTAGTTCTCTGCGCCTGTCTCAGTTGACTCAAGGGGGAAATCATCAGGGTATTGCTGCTCAAGTTGCACCCTATGAATATTGGGACTTATCCGAGTTAATTAATCGGGCAAAACAAACTCCCGATCCTGTAATTGTGATTGCTGACGGTATTGAAGATCCCCACAATCTAGGGGCAATTATTCGTACCGCTGAGGCTTTAGGTGTTCAAGGGATAGTAATTCCTCAGCGTCGAGCAGTCGGTGTTACTTCCACAGTTATGAAAGTAGCAGCAGGAGCTTTGGAAAATATGGCGATCGCTAGGGTAGTAAATTTGAATCAGGCGATCGCTAAATTAAAAGAAGCTGGGTTCTGGATCTACGGTACTACTGCTGATACAGATCAAATGCTCCACAAAACCAACTTTAGTGGTGCTGTAGGCTTAGTTGTCGGCTCAGAAGGTAGCGGTTTGAGCGAGTTAACCGAAAAAAATTGCGATCAGTTGGTGACGATTCCTCTAGTGGGTAAAACCCCTAGTCTTAATGCTTCGGTGGCAGCAGCGATCGCTCTTTATGAAGTATTTCGGCAGCGACAATAATAGGTAATAGGTAATGGGTAATGGGTTTATTTTTCTTTCGCTTTTAGCTTATTAATGATCGAAGTAAGAATTTTAATTATTCTCTCAGTTTCTTCTAGGAGTAAAGTAAACTTTTTTGACGGAACAATATCAGATTTAACCATTATTTTGATCCAATATCTAGTTTCTGATGCCTCTTTTAAAGCAATTGAGTATTTATTAATAAAATCTTTATTTGATTGAGCATAAACTGCCTCAGAAACATTTGCTCCAATACTTGTACCACTTCTTAAAAACTGCTTGGACAAAATTACTGCTGAATCAGTAAAATGCTTTTTACTATTGATTTCACCATAAGCTTTAATAACTCTAATAGCAAAATCTTCTGAACGTTCTTGAATAGGAATTTCATCATAATTCATACATTTAAAATTGATAAGTGATTAATATTCAATTTTAACTTGTAATAAGTGATGTTCTAAGCGTTACCCATTACCCATTACCCATTACCCATTACCCATCATCCCTGTGTTATGATTGTGCGAAATTAGGCGTTCATTATCGATGCTAGCTGCTTCTAATGCCCCACAAATTAGCGCTATTACGACTAACAATTTACTCGTAGTTTTTGCCGAGTTTCTCGATATTGATGTGAGTGCGGGGGATGCTTCTGATGATACCCTCAAAACCTATACCAGACAGCTATATCAGTTTTTGCAATGGTGCGATCGCCGTCAGCTAAATCCTGTCATCGTCGTCAAAGATGATATCAAAAAGTATCGTCATTGGATGATTAAACAGCAACAATACAAGCCAGCTACCATTGCCCTCAAGCTAGCAGTAGTCCGTCGTTTTTACCAGGCTGCGGTAGAAAAGGGTCTAATTGCTATGAATCCCGCAGCAGGAGTTAAGCCACCGCGAGAGAAGTACGATCCTGCGGAAAAGATCACCTATTTGGAGGCAGAAGAGGTAGAAGTTTTATTCGGGACAGTACCTCACGATGGTTCGCTTAAATCTGCTAGGGATCGGCTAATGTTAGGGATCATGGCATTGGAAGGAACACGCACCGTTGAACTGCACCGTGCCGATATTGCCAGCGTTGTCAGACAGGGAAAGAACCTCGGTGTGCGAGTTGAAGGTAAAAGAAGTATTCGGGTTGTTCCCCTCACTCCCGATCTAGCTCATCTGCTGGTGGAATATCTCCATCAAAGGGAAACTAGCGGAGAAGTATTGCAACCGACAAAACCCTTATTTATCTCTACGGGTAATAATTCGCGGGGTCAGCGAATTTCTCGGCGGGGGATTAGAACTATTGTCGATACCTACCTTAAGCTAGCCGACTTAAAACATACTCCTGGTCGGACTATTTCCGCTCATAGTTTAAGACATACGGCGGGAACGTTAGCCTTGCGTTCGGGTGCAGATTTACGTCAGGTACAAGACTTATTAGGGCATAGCGACCCTCGTACCACCAGTATTTATACTCACGTTGGCGATCGCTGGGAAAATAATCCAGCACTCAAGCTCAAGATTGATATTCCTTCGATTTAAAACTGTTACCTTAAAAAGCTGTTAGCTGTTAGCTGTTAGCTTTTAGCTTCCATTCGATTACTTAAATAAAAGGCTAAGAGTTAAGAGCTTGGGCGAAGCCCTTTACTAATTCAATCTAGCCTTCAGATAGTAAGAGCGATGCCTCTGTTCGATCAATTACTTAGTCTTAACCTCTTAACCTAAGCGATCCGTAAAAAAATTAACAGTATATCAGGATCGAACTAAGGGAAGATGAATGATCGACAGAATTTTTTAATAATAGTTAAATAGTATTTAAGTAATCGTGTATTATTCTCCAATCCCCGAAATAGATGTTAATCAGTTGGCAACCTTGTTGGCTTCTAGTAACTCATTGCAGCTAATTGATGTGAGAGAAAGAAGCGAAGTAGATCTTGCCCATATTCCAGGTTTCGCCGTTTATTCTCTAAGTGAGTTTGAACAGTGGTCAGAGCAGATTTTGCTTGATTTGCAACCAGAAATAGAAACGATTGTTATTTGTCATCATGGAATGCGATCGGCTCAACTCTGCCAATGGCTTGCGATGAGAGGATTTAGCGAGGTTAAAAATGTGACGGGAGGAATTGATGCTTATTCATGTTTGGTCGATTCCAGCATCAGACGTTATTAATGAACTGTAATTAATATCTGGAACAGGCTATACTTTAGCCAAAATTTTAAAGTTATTTTAAATAATTATTAACTCAAATAAATATATTTAATGGTTAATCAATCAGAACTGACTGCTAGACATCAAGATATATTAAAAGCCACTATTAAACACTATATTGCCACTGCTGAACCCGTAGCCTCTAAAACTTTGGCACAGCAGTACGATTTTAATGTTAGTTCCGCCACTATCCGCAATGTCATGGGACGTTTAGAATCCGCAGGATTACTTTATCAACCTCATACATCTGCGGGTAGAGTTCCTTCTGATTCAGGTTATCGTACTTATGTCGATCATTTAATTGTTCCTAACGATAATATTGACCAAGCGATTCAAAAAATAGTCCAGCAAGAGTTACAAATTGCCAGAGCTAATTTTGAAGGATTACTACAGCGTGCAGCCAAAATTCTGGCTACTCTGAGTGGCTATATTGCCCTCGTGACTTTCCCGCAAAAACTTAATTGCACTCTGCGTCATTTGCAACTGGTGCGAGTTGCTGCTAATCAGGTGATGTTGATTGTGGTGACCGATTCTTATCAAACACAATCGATCTTAATGGAGTCGCCCCTCTCAGAAGCAGAAATAGACGAATCGAATATTAATCATGAACTACAGCTTTTATCCAATTTTCTAGATCGTGAGTTGAGAGGTTGCTGCTTATCAGATATTACGACAATTAAATGGACTCAAATAGACAATGAGTTTGCTCAATATAGTGACTTTTTAAAACTCCTCTTAGATCAGTTAAAACTGGCTCTACAAAGCAATAGCCCTAGTCCGATGGTAATTCATGGCGTAGCCGAACTTTTACGCCAGCCTGAATTTTCGCAATTACAACAGGTACAAACACTTTTATCTTTGCTAGAAGAACAGCAAGAACAGTTATCCCCGATCATTTTTAGCTTCCCTGAATTAGAATCCCTTAAACGGGTAAGCATTAAAATTGGGATGGAAAATAGCCTAGAACCGATGCAAACCTGTACCTTAGTTTCTGCCAATTACTACCAAGATCGTGTTCCCGTCGGTAGAGTGGGTATTTTGGGGCCAAAAAGAATGCTCTATGAAAATGCGATCGCTTTAGTGAAAAATACTGCTGATTATCTTTCTAATCCCTTTCAGGCTTTTGCCTAGCAGTAAATAGAGTCTAATTAATTTATCTTAAATTATCTTAATTTATCTTTTTGCAAAAAAGGCGATCGCCTATATTTTGCGGAAAGTCCAATGTAGAATTATCTGTGGAACTCAACAAAGAAGATGTGGCAATAGCAAGATCTTTAATTCTTGCTTAGTTTCGATCAACTGTTTTTCACAATCATCATGAAAGATCTACTTAATATACTCGTCGTCTCAACTCCCGTGGGTTCAATCGGTTCTGGTAAGGCGGGAGGTGTTGAGCTAACGATCAAAAATATTGTCAATAACTTATCCGCTAGGGGTCATGGAATTGATGTGGTGGCTCCAGCGGGTTCTAAGATTATCTGCCGCGATCTTCACTTAATCGAAGGAAACTTTTCTGCCCTAGCCCAAGATGATACGGAGCAAGATACCGTTGTAATTCCTGACAATTCGGTATTAGAAAACATGTGGGACTACGCCTATGCCGTGCAACATAATTACGATCTGCTGGTTAATTTTGCCTATGACTGGCTGCCTCTTTACCTAACCCCTTTCTTTGAACGCCCTATTGCTCATTGGATCAGTATGAGTTGTATTTCTCCCGTGATGAATCGCATGGTTAGTCAGACAACGGCAATGTTTCCCCAAACCTTAGCAGTGAATACCCGCGTGTCAGCTAATACTTTTCAAGCCAAGGAAGAGTTGCTCGTTATGGGAAAAGGGATCAATCTGCAACAGTACACTTTTGTTGAAAAACCTAAGACCCAAAATTTAGCCTGGGCTGGTCGCATTTCTCCAGAGAAAGGTCTAGCTGATGCCATTGAAGCAGCTATGCTAGCTGAACAAAAACTTGAGATATTTGGCGTGATTCAGAATCATGATTATTGGCAAGCTATTCAAAATAAATATCCTTCATCGGCTTATAATTACCATGGATTTTTGGCAACTGCGGATTTTCAAGCAAGGCTAGGTAACTGTGCTGGGTTATTAATGACTTCTCATTGGATTGAAGCCTTTGGCAATGTCGTAATTGAGGCTTTAGCTTGTGGAGTACCCGTTGTCGCCTATGATCAGGGAGGGCCAGGGGAAATCATTGACGATGGAGTTACAGGGTGGTTAGTTGAGCCTAAATCGATCGCAGCCCTGGCTGAAGGTTTGCAAAAAATTGAGCAAATCGATCGCTATAGCTGTCGCTTGTCGGTGGAACGAAAATTTTCCCTGAGTGCCTTTGCCGATCGCATTGAGTTTTGGTTTCAAGATGTTTCCCAATCAAAGTTAGCGAATAAAAAATAGATTTATGTTTGAAGGTATCCCTACTGTTGCGACTTTGATCTTAATTGCCTTAAGCTTCAATTTAATCTTGATGGTGAATTTAATTAAGGCACAAAAAAAACTGATTACTCAACAGGATGATTTTCAAGCTGAGGTGAAAAAATCTTTTCAGGCATCTACTCAACTGTTTAATGCTGAACTGAAAAGAGTGAATGAAGTTAGTGTGGCACAAATTGAGTCCCTCTTTTCGATCTTCGCCACCTTGAAACCCCAGTTTCCCCTACCCACCACCAGGGGGTGGGCTGCCTCGCCAGATCTGTTAAAAGAGATTATTTCCTTAACCCATAGCCAAAAACCGCAATTGGTGGTGGAAGCTTCTAGTGGTGTTTCTACCCTAATCATTGCTTATTGTTTGCAGCGACTTGGTACGGGCAAATTGATTTCTTTGGAGCATGAGGAAAAATTTGCTCAGACTACTCAAAATAATTTGTCCCTCCATGGTTTGAATGATGTTGCCACCGTTATTTATGCTCCCCTAGTGGAAGTAGAAATTAATGGCGCTAAATGGCTTTGGTACGATCTGACTAAGGTAGAAATCCCTGGGGCGATCGATCTGTTGATTGTGGATGGCCCCCCAGGAACGACTCAGAAACTGGCTCGATACCCAGCACTACCGATGCTACACGAGAAACTGAGTAAGAATGCAATGGTTCTATTGGATGATGGAGCTAGAGCTGATGAAGCAAAAATTGTTGAGCAATGGATGGAAGAGTTAAAAATGTCTCATGCTGAGTATCTGCCTTTAGAAAAAGGTGCCTACTTAATTCAGATGTGAAGTCTGATATTCGTTAGACTTGGTAGACTTGGTAGGTTGGGTAGAACGATAGTGAAACCCAACAAAATCTTTTAATCGTTGGGTTTCGTGCCTCAACCCAACCTACTAGCGCCTAGCGCGTCCACTCTAACTTGTTGGGTTAAAATAATTAAAATTGGTAGTCGGTAGTGCGAGGCACACCCCACGCTACTTAAATGAACCCAATATTTTAGCCTAGACGCGCTACTACTAAAGCATCTAGACTATTGAAAATTGGTATGAAGTCTAATATCCGTTAGCTAGCATTCAAGTGAAACCTAGAAGTATTTGAGTCGAAAATAACCAAAAAAAAAGGCGAGCTTGACTCACCTTAAATCTAGTAATGTATTTCGTAAAAGCTTAACTAGTTGAATTTAATTAACTTAACCAGCTAAACTAACGGGATTCTTACAACTACTGTTTAATATTTATAAGCATCGGTTTTGAAAGGCCCGTTCACAGGGACATTGATATACTTAGCTTGTTTTTCAGTCAACTGAGTAATCACACCATCAAAACCAGCAACCATATAGCGGGCTACTTCTTCGTCTAGGTGCTTAGGTAGTACTTCGACAGTGATAGCATTAGCTTTTTCTGCGGCTGACTTGTCGGCAAACTTGCGTTCATATAAGAACATTTGCGCTAATACTTGGTTGGCAAAAGAGCCATCCATAATTCTAGAAGGATGTCCAGTAGCGTTACCCAAGTTGACTAAACGTCCTTCAGATAAGAGCAGCAAGAAATCTTGAGGATCGTCACTACGGTATACCTGATGTACTTGAGGCTTAACCTCTTCCCAACGCCATTCTCTGCGCATGAAGGCAGTATCAATTTCGTTATCGAAGTGACCGATATTGCAAACTACTGCGCCTTTTTTGAGGCTAGATAGCATATTGGCATCACAAACGTTGAAATTACCAGTGGCAGTAACAACCATGTCTAAAGTACCCAAAAGGTCTTTGTTGATGCTGTTAGGAGTACCATCGTTGACACCATTGATATATGGAGATACCACTTCAAAACCGTCCATACAAGCCTGCATTGCGCAGATTGGATCGACTTCAGCAACTTTGACAATCATGCCTTCTTGCTTTAGGGAAGCAACAGAACCCTTACCGACATCACCGTAACCAATGACTAACGCTTTTTTACCAGCCATCAAGTGATCGACACCACGTTTAATAGCGTCATTTAAACTATGACGACAACCATATTTGTTATCATTCTTAGCCTTGGTAACCGCATCATTTACGTTAATCGCAGGGATTTTTAACTCGCCATTTTCGATCATTTCCCAGAGACGGTGAACTCCAGTGGTGGTTTCTTCAGTAACACCATGAATTTTATCCAGCATTTGAGGATATTTCTGATGAATATGACCAGTTAAGTCACCACCATCATCCAAAATCATGTTGGCATCCCACAGTTCGCCATTTTGGCTGTAGCAGGTTTGCTCAATACACCAAATATATTCTTCTTCAGTTTCGCCTTTCCAAGCATAGACGGGAATGCCCGCAGCAGCGATCGCAGCAGCAGCATGATCTTGAGTCGAAAAGATATTACAAGAAGACCAGCGTACTTCAGCGCCTAGTTCAATTAGGGTTTCGATCAAAACTGCCGTTTGGATCGTCATGTGAATACAGCCGATGATCTTAGCACCTTGTAAAGGCTTCGCTTGGCTGTACTTGGCTCTAATTGCCATCAATGCAGGCATTTCGCCCTCAGCAATTGAGATTTCTTTGCGTCCCCAAGCTGCTAAAGAAATATCAGCTACCTTATAGTCTTGTTTACTTGTTTCTTTGGTGATAACTTGCGTATTCATAAAATCCTTTAGTTAGCTAAATTACTATGGTCAAAGGGTTTGTACGAGCAATTTCGTCTAAGCTTAACTTAGCAACTCGTCAACTTAAATAGTTATAAACGAACGCTTGCACAGTGGCTATGTCTTGACTTACTCAGATAGCATTTTTGTTGAATCGTGCAGGACTTTACTTTTTCTCTGCTACGAATAACGGTAAACATAGACATGACTACGTCGCCCTAACAATCAATCAAAATGTCTAAATTGCAAACACGATATTGTTTTGCGCCCCATATTTTCTTCAGTAATATAACACAATTATTAAAATAGATTAAGCTGATTCGGAGTATTTACTAACAAATGCTGCAATATTTACCTAATCTTGATTTAACTGATTACTGATTTAGGGAATATTGGACAATTACTAAGAAAATCGAAAATCTGCTCTAAATTGCGAAACTACCTTTAAATGGCAGTTACCTAAATATCGCTACAATAAAGTACTGTCCACAGACAAACATTAGTTTCAGACAAGAGGTATTTTGTGAGTGTTAGAGTCAGGATTGCTCCTTCACCAACAGGTAATTTACATATTGGCACGGCAAGAACAGCAGTGTTTAACTGGCTATATGCCCACCATCATCAAGGAACTTTTGTTCTAAGAATTGAAGATACGGACGCAGCGCGATCGCGTCTTGAATATACGGAAAATATTAAGTCAGGATTAGAGTGGCTTGGTTTAAATTGGGATGAAGGCCCCTTTTTTCAGACTCAACGTTTAGACAAATACCAGCAAGCCGTACAAACTCTACTCGATAAAGGTTTAGCTTATCCTTGCTATTGCACTCCTAAAGAATTGGAGGAGATGCGGGAAACTCAAAAGGCAATGGGTAAAGCCCCTGGTTATGATAATCGTCATCGTCATCTTAGTACTGAGGAAAAACAGGCATTTGAGGCGCAAGGACGCAAGCCAGTAATTCGGTTTAAAATTGATAGCGATCGCACTATTATCTGGCAAGATGCTATTAGGGATTCTGTCAGTTGGCAGGGTAGCGATTTGGGTGGTGACATGGTAATCGCCCGTGCAGCAGAGAATGATGAGCCTTATGGACAGGCACTATATAACCTGGCGGTGGTAGTTGATGATATTGATATGCAGATCACCCACGTGATTCGAGGAGAAGATCATATTGCTAATACTGCTAAACAGATTCTGCTTTATGAAGCCTTGGGTGCAGAAATTCCCATTTTTGCTCATAGTCCTTTAATTTTGAATCAAGATGGGCGCAAGTTATCCAAGCGAGATGGCGTTACCTCCATTGATGATTTTCGTAAAATGGGTTTTCTCCCTGAAGCCTTAGTTAACTACATGACCTTACTAGGCTGGACTTTTCCCGATTCAACCAAAGAGATTTTTACTTTAGAGGAAGCAGCAGCAGAATTTGATTTGGATCGGGTGAATAAAGCTGGGGCAAAATTTGACTGGGATAAGTTAGATTGGCTTAATAGTCAGTATCTCCATGCAATGCCTACCGATCGACTAACCGATCTTTTGATTCCCTATTGGCAAGAAGCTGGTTATGACATTGATAGTAAAGATCGCTCCTGGTTGGAAGATTTGACTGCGTTGACTGCGCCGACTCTCAACCGTTTGACGGACGTAATTAAAGAAACCAGCGTATTTTTTACCGACGGAGTGCAATACAGCGATGAAGCAATGGATTTACTGCAGCAAGAAGGCGTAGCTGAGGTAGTTGGTGAAATAGTGGCAGGGGTTAATAGCACTGATACGGTTACGGCAGAAGATGCCCAAACCTTGATTAAACAGGTGACTAAAAGCCAGAAAGTCAAAAAAGGTTTAGTAATGCGATCGCTGCGGGCGAGTTTAACAGGAGAATTACATGGCCCCGATCTGACTCAAACCTGGTTACTACTCAATCAATTGGGTGCAGATAAAACTCGTTTAGAACAGACTCTGGCTAAAATCTCTGCTTAAATTAGCAGAAAAAAACTTAATTAAAATCGAGCGATCGCTAATTACGGCGATCGCTTTTATAGCCTTTTTTCGTCGTCATGGAATCATACTAAATCCGATTCTCAAAAATAACTTTGTGGTAAGCAGTTTAATTTCCCTGAAACTCTATTACCCATTACCCATTACCCATTACCCATTACCTTTGTTAAATGTTGTATACCAACAGAATTTAGTATTAAGCCCCTTCCTGATATGATAGACTGGCATTCACTTCATGCGGGTACAGTCAGGGTGTAAGTTGTGGCTTTTAAGATTGGTTTACTAGGTTACGGCACGGTTGGTACAGGTACAGCAGAAATTATTTTAGATCCCGAAGGGCGTAATAGTCTGTTGCAGGACATAGAGATAGCTAAGGTAGGAGTGCGATCGCTCGATCGGTCTCGAACGCCTGAATTACCCTCTGGCGTGTTAACTACGGATCTAGAAGCAATTGTTAGCGATCCTGAAATTAAGATTGTTGTCGAACTGTTGGGTGGATTAGAACCAGCGCGATCGCTAATTCTCCAGGCAATAGAACAGGGTAAGCATGTTGTTACCGCTAATAAAGCTGTCATTGCCAGGCATGGAGCAGAGATTTTTACCGCAGCTAACCAAGCAGGGGTATATGTCCTCTTTGAAGCAGCCGTAGGGGGAGGCATTCCTGTAATTAAACCCTTGAAGCAGTCTTTGGGAGTGAATCGGATTCAAACTGTGATTGGCATTATTAACGGCACGACGAACTATATTCTGACTCAGATGACTGAGGAAGGTGCAGACTTTGAGGAGGTGTTAGCCGAAGCACAGCAACTAGGTTACGCCGAAGCCGATCCCACGGCTGATGTGGATGGTTACGATGCAGCAGATAAGATTGCAATTCTCGCGGCGATCGCTTTTAATGGCAGAATTAAACGGGAAGAGATTGCCTGTGAAGGTATTCGTCAGATCAACGCCACTGATATTAGCTATGCCGATGACTTAGGATTTGTAATTAAATTACTGGCGATCGCGAAGCGTGGACAGAGTCCAATCGCTAAATCTAATGCTGACAATGATTCGCTTCAAGTACGAGTTCATCCCACTTTAGTTTCCAAAAACCACCCTCTAGCCAATGTTAACGGGGTCTATAATGCTATTTTGGTTGAGGGAGAACCATTAGGTCAGGTAATGTTGTTTGGCCCTGGTGCAGGCAAAGGAGCAACAGCTAGCGCGGTTGTCTCAGATATTGTTAATATCGTGGGATTTTTGCAGACTAGCAATACCACACGCAAGCTCGATCCGATGTTGAGCTGCCCCCACGAACACTTTAAGCAGCTTACTCCCATTGCTGAGATTAATAGCCGTTTCTATGCGCGTTTTCTCTGCCAAGACGTTCCTGGAGTGATCGGTCATTTAGGCACTAGTTTTGGTAAACATCAAGTTAGTTTGGAGTCTGTAGTACAAATAGGTTTCCGCGATAATTTAGCCGAAATTGTGGTGGTAACTCACGATGTCCAAGAAGGTAACTTCCGCCAGGCACTAGAAGAAATTAAAAGTCTGGCATCGATTGATAGTATTCCCAGTATTTTGAGGGTGCTTTAAATAAGTCTCGCGCAAAGACGGACGCGAAGCTGACGCGAGCTTGCGAGCTAACCCTTTAGGGAATCCTTTAGGACAAAGACGCAAAGACGTAAAGACGTTTATCCCCATCGCATTTGGGGGCAAAGAGGTCAAATCTGAAAATCTGATTTAATGCATTTTCATAGAGAATTGGGATTAGGTTAATTGTCTAATATTTCTTGTTTTCTCTCTTGCAGTTGTCGGCGAATATCCGCGTGGACTTCTTTGGTGATTGGATAGAAATAGGTTAGGACTACGCCAATGATCAGAAAGATAGTCGGTAGAGGCGCAACTGCAATTCTAATTGCTAATAAAGCACTGTCTGGTTGTACAGGAACTGCTCCTCCTGGTGGTTGGGAAATAAATCCAGACCACTCTAGTGCCTGTCCGACTAAAAATAAAGCAAAAGCTAGCCCAAATTTTTGTAATAGCACCATAAAGCTGTAAAAAATGCCTTCTCTTCTCTGGCTTGTGTTCAATTCATCTAAATCAACGACATCGGGAATCATTGACCAAGGAATCAAAAAAGCAACCGACACCCCAAACCCAGCCAAAATTGCGAGTAAATAAAGCTCTTTGATTTGACCTGGCTGAATTAGAAATAATCCGCCTTGAGCCACAATCCAAATGATACTGCCCAAAATAAATACGGTTTTTTTATCCAGCTTTCGACTAATAAAAGTCCAACCAAATAACATAATAAAGGCTGTTGCTTGAACAGTAAGTGGTACTGTTGGCGAGTCTGCTTCATTCATGCCCATCCAACTAACGGAGTAATAAATTAAAATTGAGGCTGTAAGTTGGAAAGCTAACCAAGAACAGAGATAAATGCCAATTACATAAAGAAATGGTTTGTTACTAAAAGCCATTTTTATTTGTTCTTTGATAGGCGTGGTGGGAACATTATTAGCTAAATCCCTCGCTGCCGTTGCTGCGGAATTGTTTAAATGAGGTTCTGTTTTAGCAAAAATTAAAGTCAGCCCAAAAGCAAGTATTTCTATCCCCAGAAGAATGCCCGTAACCCCATAAGAGCTATTACCTGAGCCATTGGTAAACTGAGTTATGCCATAAACCAAAATCACTGTTCCGACAACTCCCAAGCTAAAACCCAAAATCTTTTTGCCCAGTTGGTTGACAATTGGTAAGGCACCTCGTTCTTGAATCCGAATAGCACACCAGAACAAAGCAATAGTGGCAATAATACTGCTAATTACGCCCAAAATTAGATATTGCTGCTGTGGATCATCAGCATAAGTTTGAAAAATAAATCTGGCTAAGACTAAAGATAAAATACTACCCCCAATGGAAAAAGCAAAGCGAAAGCTAGTTAGACTAGTTCGTTCATCATAGTCTTGGGTCAATTCTGGAGTTAAAGCCGTGTAAGGTAAATTGACCGCTGTGTAAGCCAAATTAGATAAAATCCCAATAGCAACATAATAAGTAAATAAACTCCAAGTTTGAATTGTCGAGTCATTACTAAATTGCGGTACGATCCACTGAAGAAATAGCAAAATACCAAAGGGAATAGCACCATACAATATCCAAGGCATACGTCTACCCCAACGACTACGAGTGCGATCGCTTAAAATTCCCGTAATGGGATCGTTAATCGCATCACTGATTTTCCCAATCGCTAAAATACTGCCTGATAAACCCGCAGGTAATCCCGCAACTCGAGTAAAAAAATACAATAAGAAAAATGTCAACAGATTGGCGGCAATTGCTGGCCCTAGATCTCCCGCACCATAGGCAAGTTTGGTGGTAAAGTTAAGCTTTTCTCTCTCTCTGGGCTTCTCGCTAGTATCCAATTTTTTTAAGTTCCTCTTGCTATGACGAATTTATATGTCACCTGGTCAGAATATCATCATAAAATCGAAAGCCTCGCTGTCAAGATTTATCAATCTAATTGGCAGTTCGATCATATTGTCTGCCTGGCTAAGGGTGGCTTGCGCGTCGGAGATATTCTTTGTCGGTTATATGATAAACCTCTGGCTGTATTGTCTACTGCTTCTTATGGTGGAGAAAGTAATCAAGAGCGTGGGACAATTAAATTCTCGGATCATCTCTCAACAATTGCGCCAATCGGCGATCGCATTTTACTCGTTGACGATTTAGTCGATTCTGGCGTTAGCTTGAGCGAATCGATTAATTGGCTCAAAACTAAATATCCAGACAAGATTACGGAAATTCGTACTGCTGTAATTTGGTACAAAAGTACCTCGATAAAAACACCAGACTATTATGTAGAGTATTTGCCGAATAATCCTTGGATACATCAACCATTTGAAGCGTATGAACAGGTTGAAATCTCTGAATTTGCGACTCAGTTAGATGAGGTTTAGATAAAGTTTATGGGCTTAACCACGCAAAAAATCATCAAAGCTTTAAATATGAACAGTTAAAATAACAGTAAAGACTGGTATATTTACGGAGGACATAAGACGGTGTTTCCCACTAACCTATATCTTAGTTAAGTAGACAAGAAAACAAAAAATTAGGAGCGTTGTCAGCCAAACAACACCCCTAATGCCAACCATATAGAACCGTTAAGCAATACTTGAATCAAGTTGTAGACGTTGAGAACGTTAGCTGATCCCTAACTTCCTCATATAACCCCTACCTTGTAAGGTTATACTTAACCATTTTAAGTCCCTCCCAGTCCAAATTTGATTTCTTTGGAGTCTGCAAGCAACCTGTGTGCTGGAAATTGCCTCGGTTGCTAGCTTAAGTAATTGTTAATTTTTATGATGAGAGCCGTCTCAGGTCAAGGAAACTGTAGCTTTTAACCCGATCGATTTGATTAATTGTCGGAATTTTAACGCACTTTTGCCTACGCTTGTCAGACCTGGTAGATTTAATTTAGTACAGACAAAAAAACTGGGAACATAGTCAGCCAAACCATATCCCCACTATTTTTATAGAATTGTTAAGCAATATCTTAATTGAGTCGTATAGATAAGTAGAGCTTCTTCGTAAAATTGAAGTAAGTCGTTTTACCTGATTAAAATCATTATAAACTTAATCAAAATTTAATATTTGGTTTTGGGCAATAAGCTTTACATTTATTAACAATCATCATTTTAAAACAGACTTAGCTGCGTCGGATCGGTCTCTAGGTTATTCCACGGTAAGATAGCTGGGTTGAGGTTAGTATTTTGCTGTTGAAATAAAGAGTATAAATACTTGGCAGTATCAGGAGATCGCCCTTCTTGGGGGCAGTGGACAAAAAAGTAAACAGTTTTGCCTTGACTAAACCAGTAATGTAGTTTACTGACCCATTGTTCGAGGTAAGTTTGGTTATATTGGCGATCGGGGTGACTAATAAAGCGGATAAATGCTGTATTTCCTGTAATTATCTCCTGTAAAGGGACTTGCGGTTTTTTACGAGGTGAACCAATTTGGGGATCGTCGGGACAGTTATAAATTGGTCGTGTGTCGAGCAAAACCCTGGCAATATTTAGTTCTGTCAGCAGGGTATTAAGGCGATCCGAAGGCTACGCGCGACGCGAAGCTAGTCCTTTAGGGGAGCGTAATCGCCTACTTCGGTTTTGAACCAGTCTAGATGACGTACTTCTAGGGCTAAGGGAAGATTAAGCTGGCTACAGGCGTGCAGAAATTCGCTTAAGTCAGCTAGATATTCAGGGCTATAGCTAGGGGGTAGCTGGATGAAAGTTATTCCCAGGCGATCCGAAGGCTACGCGGAGCGTAATCGCCTAAACCTGATATTCTTTGGAAAAAAGCGATCCGAAGGCTACGCGGAGCGTAATCGCCTCAGAAATACGTGGAGTCAGTAAACCTTGATGGGTAATCTGGCGATGCAGTTTAGGACAGAATTTAAAGCCAGGGGGAGTTTGTTCGACCCATTTTTCTATTGTTTGGGCAGAGGGAATAGCGTAAAAAGTAGTATTGCCCTCAACGGTAGTGAATCGCCGACTGTATAGGTTTAAAAAATCTCGTGGTTGGCTTTTAGGCGGATACAAATTACCCACCCAGTCTTTGTATGACCAAACTGCACAGCCTAGATAAAAGTTCACTTGGTTTTTTTGGTTACCAGTTTGAAGTTTATGATTAATTAAGCTATCAGCTATTAGCTATTAGGCACAAGACATAGTTCAAAAGTTATGGTGCAGTCAGGCAAGGTTTATTTAGTTGGTGCGGGGGTTGGTAATCAGGATTATTTAACCGTCAGGGGGAAACAGTTGTTAACTACTGCCCAGGTGCTGATTTACGATGCTTTGGTGGATGAATCTCTGTTACAGTTAGTTCCCCTAAGCTGTCTACAAGTTTGCGTTGGTAAACGGGGAGGGCAAGCTAGTACGCCACAAGCGGAGATTAATCAGTTGTTAGTCAATTATTGTCTTCAGGGCAAACAGATTGTACGGTTGAAAAGTGGCGATCCGTTTATTTTTGGACGGGCTAACGAGGAAATTGCAGCCCTACAACAAGCTAACTGCGATTTTGCCTTAATTCCTGGCATTTCTTCTACTCTAGCTGCACCCTTGTTAGCAGGAATTCCCTTGACGGATAAAAACTTGAGCCGTAACTATGTGGTGTTGAGTGGACATCAACCCGAACACCAAGATTGGTCAGCTTTAGCCAGAATTGACACTCTGGTAATCCTCATGGGGGGAAAATCTCTACCGCAGATTGTGCAGAATTTATTAGCCAATGGGCGATCGCCTGCTGAACCAATCGCGATTATTCGTCACTGTGGTAGACCACAACAGCAGTTTTTTTGGGGTACATTAACCGATATAGTAGACAAAACCGCAAAAATCTCCCTTTCTCCCGCAGTTATTGTTATAGGTAAGGTTGTGCAGCTTAGTAATCAGAATTCATCTCCAACTTCTCTTTCTTTAACCAATAAAACTATCTTGGTAACTCGCGCTGCTGAACAATCAAGTAAGTTTACCTCCTTACTTCAACAACAGGGGGCAACAGTGGTGGAAATGCCTGCTTTAACTATTACGCCTCCCTCAGATTGGACAGCTTTGGATCGGGCGATCGCTAATTTAGCTCAGTTTCAGTGGCTGATTTTGACATCTGCTAATGGAGTTAATTATTTCTTTGAGCGCCTAGAGTATCTGGGCTATGACGCTCGCGCTTTAGGCAAAACTAAAATTGCGGTGGTGGGACGAAAAACGGCTGGGGTATTGCAAGCTTGGAAGCTAAATCCCGATTTTATTCCGCCGAATTATGTAGCAGATTCAATGGTGGAACATTTTCCTGGATCTTTGGCAGGACAAAAACTCTTGTTTCCCAGGGTAGAAACAGGCGGGAGAGACATTTTAGTTCAGGAATTAACCAGTCAGGGTGCTGAGGTGGTGGAAGTTGCTGCCTATCAATCTCAATGTCCAGCCCAGATAGATGAATCAGCATGGCAGGCTTTGAAGCTACAGCAAATTGATGTCATCACCTTTGCCAGTTCTAAAACAGTCAAAAATTTCTCTCAGTTATTACAGCAGCAATTGAAGTCATCAGGCATCACGGATCGTTTATTAGACAAGGTTTGCATTGCTTCCATTGGCCCTCAAACCTCGAAAACTTGTTACGAATTGCTTGGTAGAGTCGATTTAGAAGCAACAGAATATACATTGGAAGGTTTAACTGAGGCGATCGCCAATCATAAATTCAATTAATATTAAACATTTTAGATTTAAACCTGCGTTTCCTGTTTGCCCTCAAGGCGATCGGGTAAACTATAACTGACGCTATAATTCATTTTTCTAACTATATTAAATATAGGGAAATATATGCTTGCTCATCGTGGCACACTTGTAAAGAAAAGAGATACTGAATGTCTAACATAGAACGTAGAAAGGCACAATTAGGCAAAGTTGGCACACAACCAAGTTATGTTGGCAGAGAACCAATCTACCACAACGAACATCCTTTCAAAGACAGTGCGCTAGGTTTAGTATCGACCAAAAGTTTTCCTGCAATTGTCGGCACGGCTGACATGATGCTCAAGTCGTCAGAAGTGACCATGGTAGGCTACGAAAAGATTGGTGATGGATACTGTACAGCGATAGTTAGAGGCAACATTGCCGATGTCCGATTAGCGGTGGAAGAAGGGGCGAAAACCGCCGAAAAGTTTGGTCAGCTTGTGTCTAAGTTAGTAATTGCCCGTCCGATGCCTAATTTAGAAGCTATATTTCCCATTGGTAGTCAGTTAATTGAATTAGCGCAAAAAAGAAGGGGCTATAGTCGTCTAAGTAATCGTTCCATCGGCTTACTAGAAACCAGAGGTTTTCCCGCTATGGTTGGGGGTGCAGATGCGATGCTTAAATCTGCCGATGTGCAGCTAGCTTCTTATGAAAAGATTGGCGATGGCTTGTGTACCGCCATTATTCGGGGTTCGATCGCCAATGTCGCGATCGCGATCGAGGCAGGAATGCAGGAAGCCGAAAGAATCGGCGAACTTCATGCAGTGATGATTATTCCTCGATTACTCGAAGATCTCGAACATACTTTACCTGTGGCTAGCTATTGGCAAGATGAACAAGAGCCTCTACCTGTGTTGTTACCAAAAGAAGTTAAGCAGAAAGAGAAAGAATTAATCGAATTGCCTCAAGGAGAGACGCAACCGCTACGAGTTCCTCTCAAAAGAAAGTTAGAAATTGAGGAACTTTAAAATATACCCTTAATGTGAATTACCTTCGTTAGATCTGGTTTACAAGTTTAAGGCGATCGCTTTTCTAACTGCCTTACAAATTTCAAGCGATCGCGTTTTTAACTCTTATTTCTTCTTCAGAATCTTAACCAAAACCTTTTTCCTCAGTTTTACCTTCTCGTTCTTCAATTAATGCTTTTTGCGCCATTTCTTCGAGAATACCTAGCTCGACATCTGAATTAGACAAACTTTCTTGCCATTTCAACTCATTTTCAATATCTTCGAGTAATTGTTGTGCAAGTTCATCCTGAAGATAGTTTGAGAGCTTTTGTGCTTCTTTGAATGCTTGTTCCAATAATTCAGTCATAGATTCTTTTCTGACTTTCTAAACATATGTGTTTACTTTATCAGTAAGTTTTATTGTTTAGTATAGCGATCGCCCCATATATCTGATTTACAAGTTTAATGCGATCGCAGAAAAAGTTAAGCTTTGTCGATTATCAAAAGCTACTTTTTTTTACAATCGATGTTACTAATTTATGCTTAAGTTGTTTTATTTTCTCATTAACGTTCCAGATGAGCGGCTCGAAGCAACTCTATGCCAATGATAAATCAATATTGTAAGTCCACTCCATCTGGGTTGTTATGTAGCGATCTCTCGCAAATGCTTAACAAACAGTACACGATGCTCCCCCGATCCATCATAGTCTAGATGATACGGCACGCCATCTTCCTGTATTTCACTTGGTTCAGCCTCAAATCCCATCCGTACATGATAAGCAATAGAACTTTTATTAAGCGGAGAGGTGACGCACTTAACTCGGACACGATCAAACTCTTGAGCAACCCGAAAAAACTCCCTATACAAGATACTTCCAACTCCCTGCTTCCTGAAGTTTGGATGAATACCAACGAAATGAATGTAGGCTTCTTCTGGATTAGACTGCGATAAAAATCCAATTAAAAAACCAATAATTTTGCTGTCCAACTCTACAACAAAACTTGTGTCGCAAAAATGAGTAAAAAACAACTTGGGAAGCATAGCACTCATCTGCCTTCCTCCCCACCATTCATCAAGAACAGAAATGATAGAGCTGTAATCGCCTGGAGAAGTATGACGAATCTTAAAAGAGCTGCCCATTTTACTTTTACTAACAGTCTTCCAATATCGCCATGCCAACAATTGAAGCTACATAACTATTTATTAGACTGAAACTTTCTGGATATCCACCCTATGTAGAATGATATCAAAAAACGAGCGGTATATTCGTCGGTGATATCGAGAAACTTTCTGGATATCATACCAAATAAGTGTAATATCCAGAATTTTTCGGGATATCATTCCGTGGAAAAACCGACTAAAAAACTGCTTGAACAAGTCAATGAAGTCATTCGTCTTAAACATTATTCTTACAAAACTGAAAAAAGCCACGTTATAGTTTTGCAACTCATTTACTGCAAAATGGCTATGATATTCGCACAGTTCAAGAATTGCTAAGACATAAAGATGTAAAGATAACCATGATTTATACCCACGTACTAAATCGAAGCGGTAGAGGCGATCGCGTATCTAATTTATTATGCAGCAAGTGATAAAATTTCTACCTTGACTTCCATTCCCGCACGGGACAACATATTAATCAGCTTGTCTACGCTGAATCTGCTAATTTCACCGTTAATTAAATTACTAATTCTTGGTTGTGTTTCTTGAAAAAACTCTGCTGCTTGTTCTTGTGACCAATCTTGAGATTGAATATATTCTTTTAAAGCTAGCATTAAATCTGCTCTGATTTTTAAGTTAGCTGCTTCTGATTTTTCAAATCCCAAATCGTCAAAGATATTTTCGCTGCCATGGGTAACTATAAAATTTTGCTCTCGATCCATTTTTTCACCTGAAGTTTTTGTTTTGTCGATATTCGATTAGTTGTTTGTAACGTTGTTGTCCAACATTAATGTCTTACAGAAACTTTCGGTATATCTACCCCAGATAGAATAATATATCGAGGCGGTAGAGAAGATCGCTCAATTAATTTCAGTATAGACTTACTTAAATAAGGCGATCGCCGATTCGCCAGCTAAGTAGGTTTGATGTTTAATAGGTGAAACTACATAAATGTTTTGCGGTGTTAAACAAAAATATTTTAAATCAGGTAAACTGGACTAAATTTTGCCATTATCTAGCTTTATTCGGCATTGTTTTCGGCGTTTTAGTTCGTACTGTTCAATATCTCCATAATCGATCGCTTTGGGGAGATGAACTTAGTTTAGTTATTAATATTCTTGATCGCTCTTATGGAGAATTATCTCAAACACTAGATTATAATCAGTCGGCACCCTTGGGTTTCCTTTGGCTAGAAAAACTGGCGACGCAATTATGGGGTAATAGTGAATATGCTCTGAGGTTACTGCCGTTTATTTCCAGCATTATTTCTTTGGGGGTATTTTATATCTTGGTGCGCCAATATAGTTCAGTGATGGCTGCACCTATAGCGATCGCTTTGTTTGCCTGTACTCGTTATACGGTTTACTTCTCCACCGAATTAAAACCTTACTCTGGTGATGTTGCGATCGCCTTAATTCTATTTTGGTTAATCACTAAAACCCGACAGCGGATTTTAACAGTTAAAGAGATGCTGGTTTTTGCTGGTTTGGGTAGTTTAGCTATCTGGCTTTCTTATCCTTCTGTGTTAGTTATGGCGGGGATGGAAGGATGGAATTTATTCATAACGCCGAGAAGATCTTGGGGCAAAATTATCCTTAATCGTCTGGGAGTTTATTTAATCTGGCTGATTAATTTCGGTTTGTTTTACATAATTAATATTGCCGATGCTGTAAACAATGAAGATTTAAGTTCTTCCTGGGCAGGGCGATACCCAGATTCCTTCACTGATATCCTGTGGTTATTGGATGTTTTAGCCAAGTTTTTCTATCATCCGATGGGATTTTTGGGCATAACTGATGGCATTGGTATTTTTGCCTTTATCGTTGGCTGTATTGCCTGGTATCGACATAATCAGACGCTCTTTTTTGCCCTAATTGCTCCGTTTGTCGCTAACATAATTGCTGCTTATCTCCATCAATACCCTTTCCAAGATCGCCTGACTCTTTTTTTAGCACCTTTTGGCATGATGATCGTCGCGGAAGGAATTGTCTTGATGCTGTCGTACATTAAAAAGCTCCATCAAGGGGAAAACTCAACAGTAGCTCGGTTAATGGTCATATTGGGAATCATATCTCTGACTGCTTTAACGATCCCGCCAATTTATCAAGCTAGTAACTCCCTCGTAAAACCTGTATTAAAGCAGGAAGTCAAACCTGTTTTGGCATATGTTGCCGAGCAAAATCAACCAGGAGATAAGGTATATGTTTATGCAGAAGGTAATCTAGCTTTCACCTATTACATGAGGCTAAAAAACTATCAGAATCTAGACTATACTCTGGGGACAGTTAACTTTGATAGTGACGATCCCAAGCAAGACTTGCAACAGGATTTGGGTAAAGAGCTACAACCGTTAAGGGGGCGTAGAGTTTGGTTTATTCTGCGCGCCAATTCCGAAAAAGAATCAGAAATAATCGAATATTTAGAACGCATTGGTCAAAAAAGAGACTCGTTTCAGCAGACGGGAGCTTCTGCCTACCTTTATCTGTTATAAACTATTAGCCCGTTTTAACTAGCAATTATCACAAGATCCAAGTGTTTCTTAGAAGTTATGTAAGAGTAAGTAGAGGAAGCCCAGTAGCGATCGCCGATAATCCCTGAGTATGAGCTAAAGGAGCGGTAAGATAGTTAAAGATTCCCCCACTAATGAGCAAAATAAACAAAAGGTTAAACTTTACAAATTAATAGTATTTACGATAAGAAGATACATATCAAGAAACTATGGAACCAGGAATGTCTTCGATCGTCACCGAAATTATTGTAATTTTGATTTTAATTATTGCTAATGGTATCTTTTCAGGTTCAGAGATGGCGGTGATTTCTGCTCGTAAAGTTCGTTTGGAACAGGCGGCTAATCGAGGAAACCGAAAGGCACGAGTTGCACTCAAGCTAGCTAATGCTCCCAATAATTTTCTCTCCACCGTCCAAATTGGAATTACTTCAATTGGAGTTCTTAGTGGTGCTGTGGCAGGGGCAACTATTGCCGAACGGCTAGCATCGGTTTTTGAAAGCAATCCTGTTTTGAAACCTTATAGCGAAGGAATTGGTGTTGGGATTGTGGTCAGCGTAGTTACATACCTTTCCTTAGTAATTGGGGAATTAGTACCAAAACGGATTGCCCTGAATAATCCAGAGCAAATTGCTTGCTCAATCGCCAAACCGATGCGGTTTCTTTCTCGCTTTGTCGCCCCCCTAGTTCATTTACTCAGTATGTCGACGGATTTACTGCTCAAGCTAATAGGAATAAAAGCCTCAGAAGAACCAGCCATCACGGAAGAAGAAATTAAGGTGCTGATTCGCCAAGGGGCTGAATCTGGGATGTTTGAAGAGTCTGAACAGGAAATGGTAGAACGGGTTTTTCGATTGGGCGATCGCTCTGTTAAGTCGCTGATGACTCCCCGCACCAAAATTGTCTGGCTAGATCTTGACTCCCCACTGACAGAAACTATACAAAAGGTTGATGACAGTAGTTATTCTCGGTTTCCAATTGCACGTGGCAGTATAGATCAATGCGTAGGTATCGTTCGGGGTAGCAGACTTTTAGCAACTCAATTGTTTAACCAAAATGCTGAATTAGAATCCTTAATGCAGTCGCCTCTATATGTTGCAGAAAGTACTCGCGCTTTGAATGTCCTAGAACAGTTTAAACAAACTGGAATACATATAGCCTTGATAACGGATGAATATGGTGGAATTGAGGGTTTAGTTACCCTGACTGACTTAATGGAGGCGATTGTAGGGGATTTACCTTTGATAGAAACTGAAGAAGAACCAATGGCAATTCAAAGGGAAGACGGTTCTTGGTTGTTAGATGGGTTACTGGCAATTGATGAATTTAGAGGTATTTTTAGCGATCGATCACTTCCTGAAATGCAAATCCATGCGTATCACACTTTGGGTGGATTTGTGATGCACTCTTTAATGCATATTCCCCAGTCTGGTGAATATTTTGATTGGGGTGGATTACGATTAGAAGTCATGGATATGGATGGTACAAGAGTAGATAAGGTATTGGTTGCTCCAATTCAGCACCAAAACCCAGAGACAGAAAATATCGACAACGAATAAGTAGACAGAAATCAATTTATTTCTGGCAATTATCACAAGATTTGCAAGTAAATCCCTGGGCTGATTGGCTAAAACCAAAAGCCTGGAGCAAATATTGCCAGCGACAATGCTTGGTTCTTAGGTATTGTTGCATCTTTGTCTGATGGCATTTCTGGCTGTTAGCTAAATTATCTAGGGTGATGGACGATGACTGTTTACGGTAATTAAATGGATCTTGCCAGGAAACTATACCCAAACTATGTAAGATGCCTAAAGTGATTTCGCCTTCAGGAAACTGCTCTTTAATCGTGGCAATATTCCCTTGGTTGGGTATTTGTCTAACTAGCTGTTGTGCCTGACGATATTGTTGTGTCAATTTGCGAGTAAAAAACTGACTGCGCTGCTTGTCTTCGGGATCGAGTAATCCCGTGGGTTCACTAATCAAAGTTAGAGCCTGAGCTGGTTTACCGTCTCTTCCCGCTCTACCAATCTCCTGCACATATTCCGCTAATAATTCTGGTGCGTGATAATGGACGACGAATCTAACATTCGGTTTATCGATCCCCATACCAAAAGCAGAGGTGCAAATAACAAATTGAATTTTACCTGAAATCCAGCCTTGCTCAATGTTGCGTCTTGCAGTCGTGACTAATCCTGCATGATAAGCTGCGGTGGCATAACCCAATGATTTAAACCAGGTTGCCAATGTTTGACTATCTTGACGCGATCGCACATATACTAAACCTGACTGATGATTGTGAGCTTGGATAAACCTAAGCATCTGTTGTTTTCTGCCTCTGGGAGTCCAAACTGTCTCGATCTTGAGGCTGAGATTTTGCCGATAGGGACTAATTAAAAATTTTTCAGGCTGTTTTAACTCTAGAGCTTGGGTAATCTCCTGCTGTGCATCAGGATCGGCTGTAGCAGTAAAGGCAGCGATCGCAATTTTTGTGCCTGTTGGTTTATGCTCTAATAAACTACGACGTACTGCACCCAAGCGTCGATAGGCAGGGCGAAAAGTAGTTCCCCATTGAGTTAGACAGTGAACCTCATCTAAGATAATGCCCGTAATCTTAATTTCTGGTTGAATAATAATTGACCAGACGGGAAGACTGAGTAAAGTTTCAGGAGATAAATAGAGCAGACTTAATTGCTGTTTAGCGATCGCCTGTAGCGTCTTTTGTCTTTCACTTCTAGGCAACTCACTATGGAGTAATGCCCCAGATAAACCCAACTGCCGTAGCTGATTAACTTGATTCTCCATCAACGCTACTAAAGGAGAAATCACCAGGGTTAATCCCGTTTGTAACAGTGCTGGTAGCTGAAAACAGATCGACTTCCCACCCCCCGTCGGCAAAATGATTAGTGCATCTTGACCCGTTAAAAGAGTTTGTATAATTTCTCCTTGAGGTGGTCTAAAATCTTCATAGCCCCAAATCTGCTGAAATTTCTCTCTAGCTGACTGTTGTTGTGGATTAATCTCTTTTGAATTCATTAGTTTTTGTTTTTAGCTTTTAGCTCTTAGCTTTTAGCTTTTAGCTCAAGTTCGGATCAGGGCTTGAAATATAAATAGCACTACATAAAACGTTAGGATATCTTTGAAATACTACTTCCTATTTCCTATTTCCTATTTCCTATTTTCCATTACAAAGACTGTCTAACTTTAAGCCATAAATCCCGATATTGCTGCTCTGTTTCAGGCTTGAGGGGTAATAAAAACTCGCTTTTGTCGGAATTCAAAATTGCTGAATTAACAAAAACATTGTCTTGAAGATCTTGGGGTATTTCCTGGCGCGGTAAAGTAGCTAAGATGGGCGAAATGCCATCGGTGAATAAAGATATTTGTTTTGCTGTTTTCGGTTGCCAGCAAAAGTCGATCCATTCTGAGACAATCTTAAACTGCTCTGCGCGATCGCTGGTTAATAAAGCTTGAGGTAATTGAGGCTTAACCCAAAGATCTGCCCAGAGAGATGTTCCCGACTGAGGAATCACAAATTTAATCTCAGGATAACGTTTAAGTAAGGGCAAGATATCCGTTGACCAAGCCAAAGCAGCCCAAGTATCACCCAAAACCAAGGGTTCGAGATAGTGATCTGAACTATACAACTTTGTCTGTTTCTGAAGAGCTAATAATTCAGTTTTTAAATTACTTACAGTATCTAAATTATTTAGATTGTAAGACTGTCCTAGTTTCTTTAAAGTTAAGCCAATCACTTCTCTAGGTGAATCTAATAAAGAAATGCGATCGCGCAATTCTGGCAGCCAAAGATCTTGCCAATCTTTAATAGTGATATTTAATGATTCGAGTTTATCGCGGCGATAAGCAATTACCGTACTTCCCCAGCGATAAGGTGCGCCATAAATCGCACCATTATCTGCTAAATCTCCTTGAGCATTACGCTGTACTAATTTTTGCCAAGTTTTGGGTAATTTATGCCAATTAGGCAAAGATTTACTCGACAAAGGTTGAATCAAATTCTGTTTAATTGCTGTCGATAACCACGCATCTCCTAAAGTAGTCAAACTAGGATAAACTTCAACCTTGTTCAAGATTTTATCGAGAGCATTTTTAATTTTTTGATCTGGCTTTTTATAGTGCCGTAAAGTGTAAAGTGAATCAAAGATTTGGGAAATTTGGGTTTGAGGTTTGAATTCAATTTTTTGATTTTGAGATAATGATTTATTAAAATCTCTGATAGATTGTAAAGGTATAGAGTTTTCTAAAAGTAAGATTTGTGCCGTTGCTTGACCACCACAGCCTGAGAGTAATTGCGATAAAGCCAGAGTAGCACTAGAGCGGAGAAAATAACGGCGCGATAACTGGTAGTTCATTAAGTGTTCTGAACAAAAAAAATGAGAGTACATTTACTGGGAAAAATAGATACTTTTTTCTTCAACAATATACCTATTTATTCAGCGATTTAAGGCAATTATGCCTTGAAATTCATGGTTTTGACTAAGATTAAAATCTTTATCAAAATAAGTTGAGCAATTGTTAAATGAATCAGGAATAGTCGTGATTATTTAGAACAATTCTTCTAGCATGAGAGCAGATCAATTATCTGCCAATTAATTACTTAAAACTATATGGATACATTACAAATACAGATCAGCGAATTGCGTGAAAAGATAGATTGCTTACATCAGCTAATTGAGGAAATTGGGACTCAGGTTAAAGGTTTGAGTAGCCAGTCTCCCCAGCGCGTTCAACAAGAGTCTTATTCTTTGCCTAGTTTTACTTCAAGCTCCAATAAATTTGCCAGACAAGCTAATGAATCAGAATATCAGCTAACTCACAAAGATATTTTGGTGGATGACAATAGTAGTACTAGTAGTACAAGCTCTAACAGCGATAATCTTGCTCCAGATACTCAAATTCGCCGTCTAACAGCACAGCTTACCGCAGCATACAATCGGATCGCAGCATTGGAAGAACAATTATTAACCTATAGAATTCATTCTTAAACTACGATAACGAGCAAATGAACTTTCAATGACAGTGAGTAATTGAGTGGAAGTCCAATTTTGTTTGAGGTGAGTCGCGATCGCGCAGCCTCCTGCACCAACCCCTTCTTTAACATATCCCTGGGTATAAGCCCGTAAGCTGGGATATCTTGAAGTGGAGAAGCTTAAGCCAGTAGCAAGCAAGGGGACTCCACCAACAAGTTTTGCCAACCCTACCGTATTACCTGTGGGATCTTCGCTTACCCAACGAGTTGTCCCCACAACGATTTGAGATAGCCGAGTCGAGAGTTGATGATACTCAGCGATCGCTTTGATTAAGGCAAATACCGCGAGCATTTGCGTTCCCCCCGCCAACATCACACCAATCCGACGGCTAGCAGCGATCGCCATTCCCGCGACGACGATCTGCATCGGATCGCCAATGGCTGCCACTAAGGCTAAAGGATCATCAGATCGATCTAGATCTAGCTTTGATAAGCCAGTTTCCACGACTGACCATTTCTGCTGATGATTACAGCGAGGATGACTACTATTAACCATTCCTTGAGCTTCGATGCCTAAAGCGGTTAACAGAGCTAGGGCTGTAGTTGTCCCCCCAACGACACATTCTCCAATAATTAAATAATCAGCCGTCTGCGCTAGCTTATCGCCCCACTCTAAGCCTTGACTAAATAAATGTTGTACCTTCGGCAACGGCATTGCTTGACTAGAAGAAAGGCATTTAGCCACAACTCCTGATAGGTCGACTGTATCCACGGTAGGGGGGTGGGGTAAACCTGCGTTAAAAATATAGGTTGGGATATTTAAAGCTTCAACCACGGCGCGAGAAATAAAAGTAGGAGAGACTCCTGCTGTCAGAATTGGTAAAGGGTGCTGATAATCTGGCTGCACTCCCTTGGCTAAAAATTCCGCATCAGCGATCGCCGTATATTCACGAGCTTGTGGCGTTGCTCCTGCGGCGGAAATTCCTGGGATTAGTCCTGTCTCTGTAAAACCCAGAACACAAGCAAAACTGGGACTTGCACCGCTATACTGCCTTAACCAACGAAATCCTGACTGTAGCTCGCTATAGACGTAAATCATCAAAAGTCCGATGTAAACCGCTCCAGAATGATACTCCACTTCAGAATTGAAGCTACCACTGGCTGTACAGTCAAATCTTAGTCATGAATTAAGCAGTTAAATCGCTTTGCGTTCACGAACATTTGACTAATTTCATGGTACGCCTCCTCAGCACATCTTCAGGTCTGATTAAAGGGAAGGTTGTTTTCTCAGCTGGCATTGGTCTTTTTGGCAGACGGGCTGGCAGAATTAGGTCTAGAGCAATTAATTTATCTTCAGGGAAAATATCGCTCAAGTAGAAATCGTCTTGAGAAAGAATATCCCAGATATCAGCAAGACGGCGAAACTTACGGGCTTTGTCTCCCATCTTCAGAATCCAGCCACCGACGGTGCGTTTTACATCCATGCAGGCTTGATGGGCTAATCTCATGACTCGTTGGAGACTAAGGCGCATGATCGGCGAAATATCTTTTGCTCTACGAATGATTTGTTTGGCTTGTTCTAGGTCTTTTTTGATGATTTCGTTTTCTTGTCTCAGTTTATGGACTTCTGTTTTAAGGGCGATGATTTCTTTTTCAAGTTGCGAGATAGTTGCTTGGGGTTCATCGCCAAAGGGGATTTCTAGATTTGCCTCGATCGCACTTGATGACTGGGATTGGATTAGGGATATGCGTTCTAGGTTAACGGCTTCGTAACCGCCAGCATCTAGCTCTACTGTCCATTTCTGGGGATAGGTTCGCTCGATTGATCGAATTAGCGTTCCTGTGTATTCGGTGTCGCCGTGGAGGTAAACTTTTTGTCCTGCTTGAAGATTTGTTGGGCTTCGGTGCGATGGTTGTCTGCGTGAGCTTGTTTGGTTTAAACTTGATAGATAATTAGTCATGGTTAAATCTGTGATTTTTTAATGACAGGCGATCGCTTGAATTCCTCCAAGAATTTATAAGGAGCGATCGCTTCAACAAATTTATTTAATACTTACCTAGTTAATATACCGCGTTAACGTGGAAATAGAAAGCTATAAGTTACTTGTTTATAAAAATTAATCCAAAAAATTATCCCAATAAGTTTTAGTTACGACTGTGGAGAGTAGAGAGATAGAAATGCCAGCCAACAAAGGATTTGAACAAGTATCCAAATCGCCCAGAAACAAAGGTCAATTTACTTCTCCTAACAATGAACCTTTGGGGAAACCAATTGGAGTAAGATTGCCACTTAGTTTGGAAGCTTGGATTAGTCAAGAAGCAGAAAAGCAGGGAATTAATAAAGGTAATTTAATTAGACGTTTGCTTGCTGAAACGAAATCCTACCGAACTCAACAATCTGCTTGAAAATAAGCCATCAAAGTTAATACCCTAGCGATATAAATTACTATCATCACTAGTAGTAGCGCGTCTACATTAATTTGTTGGGTAAAAATATTGCGCCTCTTGAATGTAGACAAACATTTTAAGATTTTATTAACCCAGCATTTTAGTCTAGACGTGCTACTACAGATCGGCGATCGCACTAGAGGAATATATAAACAGACTTGTCATCATCTTCCCATTCAAGCTTAAGAAGTTTATTTTTCAATCCACCTTTTCGCCATTGCCGAATTAACTAAATCTTGAACGGTTAATGGTTCCAAGTTAGATATGGGAGCATTTAATAATACTGAAATAATCCATATAATCGGATTAAATCCAGCTTCCATACCAAAATATTTATTAAATTCAAATGTTGATAAATCTACTTGAAATCTTTGGGAGAAATCTCATGGGGTGACAAAGGACTAAAAAGGAAGATAAACAGTAGGGTGTAGCAGTGAAATGGTAGAAAAAAGGGGTCAAGATAAGTTGAAAGACCCCCAAATAAAAATGTTGCCAGAATTTTATCACAAATGCATCTCGCAATTATTAACTCCCAGACAGTATGCAACTCTAAGAATAATTGTTTTGATATTACAGAGCTATAGAACCATTCAAATAGAGAAATTAGCGGCTATCTTACCGATTCCAATCAAATATCAGAGTCGTCGTCGCCATATTCAAAGATTTTTAGTTTTACCACAGTTAACAACCAGATGTATGTGGTTTCCCATAATTAAAAAGTGGTTGAAAATCAATCAAAAAACAAAAAGAGTTTGCTATTTAGCTATTGATAGAACTAGATGGCAAGAACGAAATTTGTTCGTAGCTAGTCTAATTAAAAATAAAAGAGCCATTCCATTAAATTGGATGTTACTAGATAAGAAAGGGAATAGTAATATTGCTGAACAAAAGAGATTACTAAAGTCAACCTTGAGATTATTAAAAGGATATCAAGTAGTCGTAATTGGCGACCGTGAATTTGGGAATATCAATCTGGCTGACTGGCTATCAAAACAAGGTGTTAAATACGTTCTAAGAACTAAAAGTAATAAATACATCCAACCAGAAGGCAAAGATTGTCAGCAACTAATATCTTTAGGATTAAAGCCAGGAACATCTTTTTATTTGAAACAAGTTAAATTTACTAAACAAGTAGGTATGGCGCTTGGTAAATGTTGCTTTTTATTGGAGTAAAGCAACCAAAGGAAAGAAGAAAAATGAGGGGTGGTATTTAATCAATAATTTATCCTGCTTAAAACAAACAATTAAAGCTTATAAAAAACGTATGGGAATCGAAGCAATGTTTAAAGATTGTAAAACAGGTGGTTACAACTTGGAACAATGTCAAGGCAAAGATGAGCGTTTATTATCTCTAATTTTACTGATAGCTATTGCTTATACTTGTGCTGTCAAAAAAGGTCAAGTGATTGGCTTCAAGGGATTAACAAAATATATTTGTAGATTGAGAGAAAATTTGCGAAAAGACAAAAGGCACAGTAATTTCTGGATAGGTTTGTATGGCAGCTTGTGGGTTAAAGCTTTCCAAATGTGTGATAATTGGGTTGTGCAGTTAATGATACTTACTCCTAATAAGCTCCCTTTTTATCAACAGGGTATCAGGGCGAAAATGCTTATCCTTTCATCTTTTTGAACTGTTTGTCACCCCGTGAGGGGAGAAATTTTGCATTAGTTCAACTGCATCATCACCATCAACGCCGAAGTCTTTTGCTAATTCACTTTGCAGAGAAATTTTTTCTAATTTAGTTTCTGTTTTTTGCGATATAAACAACTTCACTTGTTCTTCAACTTCGAGAGACCTCATATTTAAATTAATATTTTTGTACAATACGCCTAATGTGAATTAAAAATTATCCTAAAGGACGACGCGAAGCTAGTGCTTTAGCATACACTCCGTTATAGTGATTTATTTTTAGCTAAAAGCTAGTTAATTTAAACGAAGCTAATTCACACCAAGCGTCTTACATTGAATAGCATTTTTCGCTTTAAGCAGCCGAAACTCCATATTCAGCTTGAAGAACGCTGCGATAGTAACTTTGTAGTTGTTGGGTGGCAGCAGCCCAACCCCACTGTTCAGCTTCATAACGAGCATTACGGCGCAATTCTTCCCGAGCTTGAGTGGCTGCTAATAAAGATTTAGTGGCGATAATTGCTCCCTGGGGATCGTCTGGTTCAAATAAATAACCGTTGACTCCATCAGTAACAATATCAGGAATACCGCCAGAGCGAGCAGCCACCACAGGACAACCCGCAGCCATAGCCTCTAGCAACACTAAGCCTAAAGTTTCGGTGCGCGAGGGAAAGACAAAGGCATCAGCCGAAGCAAACGCAGCAGCTAATTCTAGTCCTTCGAGATAACCGACAAAATTTGTTTTAGTCCCCGCAAAGTGAGCTTCTAAGGTTTCTCTGCTGGGGCCATCCCCCACAATTGCTAAACGAGCCTGGGGAATTGCTTCTAAAACTGGTTTGATTTGATCGATCTGTTTTTCGGCGGAAACTCGACCAACATAGAGCAACAGTGGATCTTGAGGATTTCCTTGAGTCAGACGCGATCGCATTGGCATCGAAGCCAAATGAGGTTGAAACATTTCGGTATCTACCCCTCTTTGCCAGAGATCTACTCGCTCAATACCATGATCTATCAATTCTTTCACCATGGCGCTGGAGGTGCAAAGATTTAACCGCGCTTTATTATGAGCCGCTTTTAATAATTCCCACAGCAGTCCTTCTAATGCCCCTAAACCGTAATGATGGAGATATTGTGGCAAATGGGTATGATAGGAAGCTACTAGAGGTATATTCATTGTTTTGGCATAGTAAATCCCTCCTACCCCCAGAAACGCAGGATTAACGACGTGAATCAAATCGGGCTGGAATTCCTCGATCGCATTTTTAGTCCCCAAAGGAGGTAAAGCCAACTTCAATTCAGGATATAACGGTAAAGGCATCCCTGGGATACCATAGACTTTTGCTCCCTTATATTCTGTTAATCCTCCTTCAGGAGCAACTACGAGGACGCGATCGCCATTACGTTCAAGATGTTCAATGGTGTGGCGTAAACGGGTAACGATACCATCAACCTTGGGCAAAAACGTTTCGGTAAATAAGGCAATGCGCATAATCTGGATTTGCTAAAAACTTTAGAGCTGATCGATTAAAAAGACTGAGAAAATACCTGATAAATATCTTGTTGGCTCGATAATCTATGTAAGATTCTACAGCTAGTTTTCACCATCCTGATGGATTATCTCTCTTTAGAGTTACCTTAACCATTTCTTCATTCAATTCTCCAGGTAGCAAGTGCCAAGCAAAGCCAACCAATAATCAATGCCATTCCCCCAATTGGTGTAATTGCCCCCAGCCACTTCATTCCCGTTAAAGTCAAAGCGTAAAGACTACCAGAAAAGATAAATACCCCAGCAATGAAGGCATATCCCGCTACTGTCAACAACGTCGAATTAGGATAACGAGAAATCAACAAGGCTACCAGCATCAAAGCCAAGGCATGATACATCTGATATTTAGTGCCTGTTTCCCAAATTGATAAAGAATTAGCGCTTAGACGATCTTTCAAAGCATGACTGGCAAAAGCACCAAATACTACTGATATACCGCCTGACATTGAAGCGATCGCTAAAAAGATTCGAGTCACAATTTTTCTTCCTCTAGTTATGAACAAATAATAATATTTTTGGCGAAAATTCTTAAATAACAGTGACTAAACTAGGCATTTTGGCATTTTTGATCTAACACTGTAACGAACCCAATTGAAAAAAGGCACTATTTATGTTGCGGTACTTGTGGGCAAAATCAACGGCGATTTGTTTTCTCAGTCTAGGTTTACTAACTTGGGCTACTCCTAATGCTGTAGCGGAATCAGTAGCGGAAAAAATAACTCGTACAGGAACGTTAACCGCAGGTACAAGTAAAGATGCCTTACCCTTTGCCTATCGTAATGAGCAAGGGGAACTAGTGGGCTATTCCGTCGATATTTTAGAATTAATTACCCGTCAGTTAGAACAAGAATACAAGCAAGAAATCGACCTAGAGTTAGTTGCCTTGGAGCCGAAAAAACGTATTCCTCAACTGATTTCAGGAGAAGTAGACATAGTTTGTGATGCTAGCAGCTTTACTTGGGAGCGCGATCGCATCATTGATTTTTCTTTTAGCTATGGTTCTACAGGAACTAGGCTTTTAACCAAAAGAGGCAATAAGTATTGGGATCCCCAGTCTCTAGTCAATTTACGCATTGGTGCTTTAGCTAAAACTACCAACGAACAGGTTATTAGAACCATTCAACCTCAAGCTGAGATTGTCTTACTTAAAGATCGCGCAGAAGGTTTTGCGGCACTGCGATCGGGAAAAATTGACGCTTTTGCTTCAGATGGAATTTTACTAGAAAGCTGGCTTCAAAACGCTCCAGATCGGCAAAATTGGCAAATTGTTGGCGATTATTCCTTTGAAGGGATTGCCTGTATGGTGCCAGAAAATAACTCTCAATTTCTCAACACAGTTAACTATACCCTCACCAAGTTTATGCAGGGGGTACTAGATGAGCAGCCAGAATACGTCGCCATTTTTGACCAATGGTTTGGTCCACAAGGAGCATTGCCTCTAACCCAAGATCTCAAAAATATTATGATTGACAATATGCAGTTGTTAATTGATTTTAAGGAGCGGATTGCCAATTAGTTGTTACTACTTGTCTCTACATTATTGACAATAGTAATGGGAATTAAATTAATTTAATGAATCTAAGAAATAGATCGCCACGCTGGGGCAACTTATTATTTATTGCCAGTCTTGCTGCGATTGTCATCGCCACAACATCTCCTTTTAACTTCCAGATTCCTGCGGGATTTTCTGGACAATTTCCATTTCTCCTCCAAAAGTTTGAATTTGGCGGCAGTGTTAAGGATTATTGGCAGAATATTTTGTTATTTATTCCTTTGGGCATTAGTTTGGCGAGCATTTCCGCTCGTAAGCAATTAAGCACTCCAGCAATTTTAGCGGTTGCCTGTTTGGGGAGTATCTTGACTTCAAGCGCCGTAGAAATAATTCAGCTCTCTTTATCTAGTCGTGTTTCTAATGTCACGGATATTATCTGTAATAGCTTAGGGGGAACTATAGGCGCATTGCTCTACTTTTGGCGGAGTAATCTTGCTCAGTTACTGAAGGGGATCATTTACAGAGATTCAAATCGCCTTAGTTTAAAATCCCTCTTAATTGCGATCGCCAGCTATTGCTCTCTAGTTCTGGTAATGGTTTTAACTTTACTCGCTAATGTTAATCTGGCGAACTGGGATGACAACTTCCATTTAACCATTGGTAATGAGGTTACAGGCGATCGCCCATGGAACGGACAGATTAGTAATTTATATATCAGCGATCGCGGTTTTAATCAATCACAAGTCCAACAGACATTGATCGAACCTGATACTTTTTTTGCTCAGTCTCCTGACTTGGTAACCTTTGTCAAGTTTACTGCTGGAGCAAGTTCCTACCAGGATCGTAGTCACCATCTCCCTAAGCTTTTGTGGCAAGGTCTTTCAGCTTCATCTGCTATAGAGCGATCGTCAAACGATCAGCAGAGATTAGAGATATTAGAAAATAGTGAAATCTTAGTAAATTCGAGACAATGGCTGAAAACAGCCCAGCCAGCAGCAGCTCTTAGCCAGAAATTAAAAAAAACTGGTGAATTTAGTCTTTATATGGCTGTTGCTAGTAACGATCCCCAGCAATTTGGCCCAGCGAGAATTATGTCATTATCAGCAGGAACGCAAAGTCACAATCTTTTAATCGGTCAAGAAGGAACAGACTTACACCTTCGTCTCAGAACTCCAATCACAGGTAGCGCTGCTTCTCAACCCAGATTTCGGATTCCTCGAATATTTGAAAATAATGATCTTGCTCGGATATTAGTGGTTTTTGCCGATAAAAAGCTTGATTTGTACATAAATAAGCCCGAAAATAAATACTCATTTGAATTTACCCCAGCAACTAGCTTTTTCAGCTATATTCCCTGGTCAAGAGTAGATTGGATAGTTAACCTTGAAGGATTTAGGTCTCTTAAATATCAGTTACTTTTTTATACAATTATCATTACTCCCTTGGCGATACTCGCTGCTTATTTATTTCTTTATTCAATTCGTCAATAAAGCTATTTACTCGCAGGTTTAAGCCGAGTCAGCTTGAGGGTATACTTTCCGCCACTAGTATCACCATAGGCTCTTACTCGCACAATATACTTTCCTGCTTCGGTAATGCGGGAAAAAAGCAAGGAGTTGGTCGAACCATCAGGCCCATCATCATTTTCGGCAACTTTAGCTCCATCTCCTGCAATCAACATGACCATCGCATCAAAATTGTCCGAGTTCAGATCGATAGTTACCTGATCGCCTTTCTCTAACTCCACTAAGTAGTCACGGGCAAATCCACCATCTCCCGTGGGAATATCATCTACCGTTAAGGTATCAGATACTTCTGTTTCTGAGGTGATTACTGTAGGATTATACATTTTCGATTCGGCTTGGGCTGGTAATGACTGTAATCCCAAGCTACATAAGACAATGCCCATTAATAACTTCTCGATTCCCACTGTAAAATTAAACCAATTGTAGGTAAACTGAATAACTATACCAAACCACATGAAATAGTTTTAGTAATTGAGTAACTTTATTATAAGTAGGTAAGCATAATTAGATCTCTTGTAGGAATTATCAATCTTGATAAAGTATGAAGTATGAAGCTGCAAGTCAGCAATTGTCAACTGGCATTAAAAAATATATTCATGTCAGAGGTCTATTGTTTATCAATCATTGCAGCAATTAGCAACTAAAAATGATGTTTTAGAGGATTACTTTCAACTAATCGCTAAATAAATATTAATCAAAAAAGAGTCTGCGATAAATCTACCACAGACCCTTTAATCAAAAATATTCTAAATAAATAATAATAAATCTACTATTATTTAACTCATAACATCAGGCATAACATAAAAGGCAATGCCTTCATCATTAAAGTTCTCTGAGTCAGCCATCATTTTTTCTATTTCGGCGTCACTATGAGTAAATACGTGGACATCTTCAATAGGATTATAGAAACGATGAACGTCAATTGAGCCTGCCACTTCTGCTTCTTCTGTATAAGCAAAAAACAGGTTGTCATCTAAAGTGTAATTATCAAGATTTTCCAAGATAGAATCTCTTTCAAATTCACTAGTTGTATAAAGATGCGATCCTGAAGAAGTATTGAATAAACGGTAGACTTCTTCCGACTCCGTTCCTGTTAGCGGATCGACTTCATCCTCAGTCAGCGTTCTGATAGCTTCTCCTGGTTGAATTTCTTGAAGCTCATAATTATCTAGGGTTTCAGCGATTACACTTTGCTCATACTCATCAACTGTATAAAAATAAGAGCCTAATGAAGGATTAACAAACTGGTATACTTTTGTTTCTTCGCCACCATCAACAGGGTCAACTGGGTCAACAGGATCAACTGGGTCAACAGGATCAACAGGATCAACTGGAGTCAGTTCTTCTAAAAAGTTGTTACCCAGAGAGTCCGCCCCAGCAATTGTGGCTAAAATTTGGTTGAGATCACCACCATCCTTATCAGCCACTGAATCATAACCAGCAGGTTGAGTCTCTTTGATTACATAATCACCATCAGCCAAGTCAGTAAACTCATAGAAACCATTGGCATTAGTAGTTGCAGTCTCAATGACAGTAGTACCATCAGCAGCCAATAGTTGGACTTCTACTCCAGCAATAGGTGCATCAGTATCTTCAATCGCATTACTATCGGGAGCATTAGTGTCGTTATAGACAGTACCTGAAAGTTTATAAAGTACAGGAGGTTCAACTGGAGTAACTTCTTCTAAAAAGTTGTTACCGATAGAGTCCGCCCCAGCAATTGTGGCTAAAATTTGGTTGAGATCACCACCATCTTTATCAGCCACTGAATCATAACCAGCAGGTTGAGTCTCTTTGACTACATAGTCACCATCAGCCAAGTCAGTAAACTCATAGAAACCATTGGCATTAGTAGTTGCAGTCTCAATGACAGTAGTACCATCAGCAGCCAATAGTTGGACTTCTACTCCAGCAATAGGTGCATCAGTATCTTCAATCGTATTACTATCGGGAGCATTAGTGTCGTTATAGACAGTACCTGAAAGTTTATAAAGTACAGGAGGTTCAACTGAATCAACTGGTAATTCGTTACCTGTTGAATCAACTATATTCCCTGCACTTAGAGAAACATTTCCATCTAGCTTAAGTATTGATTCACCGTTTAATAAAAGCTCTCCAGTTTCTGCGTCATAACTTAAAGCTGCATCCCCTTGTCCTGAGATAGAAATCTTATCTCCTACTGACTCAAAATCAGTGATTATGGGAGCATTGCTAGCATCATATTGTTGGGATAAGTCAAGGCGAAATGTATCTGATCCCAAAAGACCTGCAACACTATCACCAGCTCCCATCTCTATAACATCATCCCCATTACCACCGACCATGGTGTCATTGCCAGCTCCACCAACTATGGTGTCATTTCCATCAGCACCAAATATGTTGTCATTGCCAGCTCCACCAATTATGCTGTCATTGCCGATGCCACTATCAAGAGAGTCATTACCTATCCCAGCATCAAGAGAATCATCGCCTGCGCTGCCGAAAAGGGTGTCATCTCCATCACTACCAACAATGATATCGTCTCCTGCTTTACCATCAACATAATCGTTTCCAGCTTTACTATCAATATAATCATCGCCAAATTCACTATCTCCACCGATGATTGTGTCATTTCCTGTGCCAGTAAAAACGGAAATAGGATCGTCACTGACTAATGTTCTAACAGATACATCTTCATTTCGGGTGTTGATTACTAAATTGTTACCAGTAGCAGTTGATTCATCTTTACCGTTTTCGATTTCAACAGCCTCTGGTTTAGGATAATACGTTCTTACAGTTGACATTATATTTCCTCGTTTCAATATAAAATTAATCTATTAGCCATAAACAGTTACTATTAAGAACTTAATATTTACTAGTCAAACTTTTAATAAATATCAGTATTTTTAACTAGAGTAACTAAGCTTATAAACAGCTAAAAATAAAGCTTTCTTTATCAATTGTGTACGTAATAATTGAATTGTCAATCTGATTATATGAAGCTATAAATAATGATTGACTCACGATCTTTGCAACACCAAGTAAATAGCTGCAAAAAAATAATTTAACTATGTTAGTTTACTTAGTAAATTAACAGTTTAAGATAAATAGTTTCTACACGTTAATATAAATAAAACTGCTTATTTTGTATTTATATTATTAATTAACAAAATAAGTAAATAAACAAGTGTAATAAATTTGAAATTCTACTTCCTATTTCCTATTTCCTATTTCTTATTTAAGTAAGTATTAAGTACTAAATAAAAATACTGAGGTTGGGAGCGGAAATTGTCCCTCAATATGTACGGGAAGCTTTAAACTAATAAAATGAATGTTAGTCAAAACTTACCATAATTATCGGTCGAGGGTATTATTCAAGAAATTACACTACAGGTAACTAAGCAAGTCGATCGCCTTGATAGTTGGTTATCAACACAAATAACGGATATTTCTCGTTCTCGCGTGCAAAAGTTGATTGAAAATGGTCATGTAAAGTTGAACGATCGCATTTGTAGTAGCAAAAAAGTAAAAATAGCTCCTGGCGATCGCCTTTTGGTCACTATTCCCGAACCAAAACCATTAGATTTGACTCCTGAAAATATTCCTCTAGATATTCTGTTTGAAGATGAACATTTAATTATTGTCAATAAACCCGCAGGTATGGTGGTTCATCCTGCACCTGGACACTATACAGGTACTTTAGTTCACGCTCTTTTATATCACTGCAAATCTTTAGCTGGCATTGGCGGAGTGGAACGTCCTGGTATAGTTCACCGCATCGATAAAGATACGACAGGGGCAATTGTGGTGGCAAAAAGCGATCGCGCACATCAACATCTCCAGGCACAAATTAAAGCTAAAACTGCCCGCAGAGAATATTGGGGTGTGATCTACGGTTCATTTGCTGATGAGCTTGGGACAATTGATTTACCAATTGGTCGTCATCAAGGCGATCGCCAAAAGATGGGGGTAATTGCGATCGAACATGGTGGTCGAGCAGCCGTGACTCACTGGCAAACTTTAGAAAGAATCGGCAACTATAGTCTGATGCAATTTCTCCTAGAAACAGGACGAACTCATCAAATTAGAGTTCATTGCGCTCATTATGGACATCCGTTGGTGGGAGATAGTATCTACGGCTCAAATCGTTCCTTAAAAGTAAATCTTTCTGGTCAAGCTCTCCATGCCAGACAACTATCTTTAATTCATCCGCTTTCCGAAAAATTAATTACGGCGATCGCTCCTCTTCCCGCCGAATTTAGCAAACTTTTGCAAGTTCTGCGTAACCGAAACTAATTTCTAACACTATTAAAACTGAGGATATTTAGCTAACATTAATTCAATTTCTTTGGGAGCTAAGGGTATGGAAAACAAATATCCCTGAGCAAATTCACACCCTAGACCTTTCAATCGATCTAGCTGAAGAGCAGTTTCTACCCCCTCAGAAATCGTCTTCATACCCAAAGTTTTCGCCAAGGTAATAATTAACCGCACAATTTCAAAGTTCTCTGAATCCAAGTTCATTTGGTTAATAAAAGAGCGGTCTATTTTGAGATTGTCGATGGGAAAACGGCGTAAATAGCTTAAAGAAGAATATCCTGTGCCAAAATCATCAATACTCAATTTAATGTTTCTATTTTTAATCTGTTTGAGGGTGTTTTGGATAGTTCCTTCTGGTTCAATTAAGACACTTTCAGTAATCTCTAGCCTTAAAGAACTACCTTCTAATCCAGTTTCCAGCAGAATTTGATCGAGTTTTTGAATAAATTCAGGCTCTTGTAGCTGTTGACTAGCTAAATTGATACTCATTTTGAGCGAGTTAATCTGAGGAACGGAGGCAAATTGTTGTCGCCAAATTTGAAGTTGTTGGCAAGCCTCTTTAAGTAGCCATTCGCCAATATCTAAGATTAATCCAGTATCTTCCGCGATGGGAATAAATTCCACGGGAGAAATAGCACCCCGTTCAGGATGTTGCCAGCGAATCAAAGCTTCAAAACCCACCAAGTGATTATTATCCAAAGAGATAATTGGTTGGTAGTGCATGGTTAACTCGTTACGTTTGAGCGCAAAACGTAAACTATTCTCTAATTCAACTAACTTGAGAGTTTCATCGTACATCGTCTTGTCAAAAATTGTATAGCGTGCTTTTCCCTTGTCTTTGGCGCGATACATGGCAATATCAGCATCCCGCATCAAATCAGCAGGGTTATGATATTCGGTTGAGCCAAATACAATGCCAATACTGGCGCTGGTAAAAATATTCTGACCCTGTAAGTCAAATGGCGATCGCATTTTTTGCTGAATTCGCTCGCCGATTGAAGTTGCATCCTGAATGCTTTTGATCCCATCTAGCAAAATAACAAATTCATCTCCTCCCAAGCGAGCTACAAGATCGTTTTCTCTGACGCATTCTTGGAGTAGATTAGATACGGCAATTAACAATTCATCCCCAATTGAATGACCCAGACTATCATTGATCACTTTAAAGCGATCGAGGTCGATAAATAGTACTCCATACTTATAATCAGGATTGCGTTTGGCATGAGCAATGGTATATTGAATTCTTTCGATCAACAAAGTTCGATTTGGCAATCCTGTTAAGCTATCGTGCAGAGCATCGTGGATTAACTGCTGTTGTGCTTGCTCTAGTTTTTGCATCGCAGTTTCTAGTCCGATCGTGCGTTGATGAACTCTTCTTTCAAGATCTTGGTTTAGTTTTGTGATTTCAGCCTTGGCTAATTGTAGAGCAATTTGATTTTTGACCCGAACTAAAACTTCTTTAACTTGAAATGGTTTGCTAATATAGTCAACTCCCCCAACCTCAAAAGCTTTAACTTTATCTAAAACATCATCTAAAGCACTGAGAAAAATAACGGGAATATCGCAAGTTTCTTTATTCGCCTTTAACTGTTGGCAAACTTCATAACCATCAATATCAGGCATTTTAATATCTAATAAAATTAGATCTGGCAGAATTGTACTTGCACCCCGTAATGCTGTCGAACCATTTTTAGCACAGCGTACTTGATATCCTTGCTTACTTAAAGTATTTGCCAGAATCTGTAAATTATCAGCAAGATCGTCGACCACTAAAATACTAATATCTTGGCTTGAAGCAGAGATCGTCATTGTTCTTCTTTAGGTGTGTAAGGATGGACTGTCTTAAGGGAGTGAAAAACCCGATCATTTTAATGAGGGTAAGAATTCACTAGTTAATTGCTGTTACTTTTTTTTACTAGACTAATAATCTTATCGAAATCAAAGTCGTTAACCTGTTTTTGCAGGGATTTTTTTAGGTTGTCATGTTCTGGAGGAATTTCTTGTAATAACTGCGTCAGTAAATCTCGATCTAAAACTATTGCAGCCTGCTCTAGATGATTTAACCATTCGCGAGACATGACATTTAGAGTATCCGCTGTCAAGTTAAAATTGCTAGTAGCGGTTGGGGAACTAATTGATTCGTAAACGTATCGTATTCCCAAATGTTGAGCAATTTTGTCAAAAATAACTTTTTCGGAAAAGGGTTTGCCGACAAAATCGTCACACCCCGCTGCTTTAAACAGTGATTTATCTTCTTCTAAAGTGCTAGCACTTAAGGCCACAATCGGCGTGTAGCAGGTTTGGGAATAAGACTTAATTCGTTTTGTAGCCTCACAACCATTCATTACTGGCATTTTTAAATCCATCCAAATCATATGAGGTTGCCAACGCAACCAAACATCAATTGCTTCTTGACCATTAACTGCCTCTTGAATTTTAAAACCGACAGGCTCTAAAAATCTTTTCATAATTGCCCGATTAGTCTTAGAATCGTCCACAATCAAAATTCGATATTCAATTTGGTCTGATTCTAGACCGATAATTCTTCTCAAACTTGATTGAATTTGCAATTTCTGAGCAACAACACTCTCTGTTTGAATTTCTAAATTGAAAATTATGCCCGATTCTGAGAGTTTATTCTTGCTAACGGTAATATCCCCTCCCATTAATTGAGCTAGTTTACGGCTAATCGGTAGGTTTAGGGAACTACCTTCAGTCGATTTCAGTTCTTGTCGCACCGCAACTAGAGGATCGAATAAAGTAGCTAATTCTTGGGTGGTAAGTGATAAATCGGCATTTTCTACCTCAAAAACCAGATGGTACTTCTCAGGTGTATTTTGCTGACTGGTGGTAAGCGTCTTTTGGCGATCGCTACTAGAACTAACTCTAAAGCTGATGTCGCTAGTGGGGGTGGATTGGAGGCAATAATTAATTAAATTCCGCAAAATCTGGCGCAGTCTACGTTCATCTATACAAACCCCGTGAGGTAAATTGTGTTGTCTAATTACCGAAAATTCCCAACCTTGATTGCGAGCCTGAGACCTAAAATTTTGCTCTACATCATCCAGCCAAGCATGAAAGTCTACATGATTATCTTCTAAAGTTAATCGGTTTGTCTCAATTTTTGCCAGATCGACGACATCATTAATAATTGCTAATAGGCGTTCTCCACTACGATTAATAATTGCAATATTCTCTTGACTGGACTGGGTTGTTGGTAATTCTTGCTCCATAATTTGAGTAAATCCGAAGATCGCATTTAAAGGCGATCGCAGTTCATGACTCATATCCGCCAATAAAGTATATGGCTCACAATCAACAGTTGGAGCAGTTGGAGTAGTTGGAGCTATTTTTTCAACGGCTAAATCACTTTGATTGCTTGAGGATTCAGCTACTGTTTGGGGCTTCGTTTCGAGGGTGGTCTGGAAGTTGGGCAAATTATGCTGTTCTTTTTCTGAGTTGTGGTTTCTACTTAATAAGGTCAACCAACCATAGTTCAAGATACCCAAGACGATCGCTGATAATAAATAGATGACATACTGGTACTTGGATTGCCAATAATTTTCGTCTACCGAGCCTATCGCCAACTCCGATTGCGAAATAGTTACCACCAGCCAGCTAGATCCTAGTGTTTGGCTTTGCCAGGGTGTGACTTGTGCCAAAAAACGTTGCTGGTTAACTTTAAAACTGAAGTTACGAGGCTGATTCAGCTTTGAATTGGACTTTGAATTGGACAATGTATCTAATTTGGGTTGAAGATAGCTCCAAATATTTTGGTCAGTAATCACGGAATTAGTACCAGCTTTTCCCAAATTGCTACCAATAATTGAACCATCTTGAGAGATCACAGCAGTTTCGAGTGAATAGCCAAGATTGATTTTTGACAAATAATTATCCAGTCGCTGTTTAAAAGACTGAGCTTGAAGATCGTCAGAATTGGGTTTAATTGCTGATTCGGTGCTATTTAAATGTAGTAATATGCGATCGCTAACTTTTTGGGTGTAATTATTGCCAATCTGATTAATAATTTTGTTCTTATCTTGCGTCAAAGAGTATTCTAAGATACCAAACATAGCTAATGAATTAAAGCTAGTTGTCAGCACAATCAATAGATACAAAGATCGCTTGCTTCTCTTCATTTGTATCTTACTTTTAATATTTTCTAGTTGTTTAATTCTTTTGGTAAAATTCATGTATGCTTCTGCAATAAATGAAAAACAGACGCTTTAACCTGAAAAGTAGCTAATCAACAAATGTTAAAATTAAACTGCAACAGATTCTACAATTAATTAAACGCAATTTAGAAACTAAATAAAATTAATTAATTGTTATACCGATCGTCAAGTTGTATTTTTATTTACTACGGTAAATTTTATGGTGAATTTTTAAGTGCAACAAACCCTAAAGGACTAGCCCTAAAGGATTAGCTCGCAAGCTCGCGTCCTTCGCGTCGCAAAATCAATCGACCTTGATTTGGCAAATTTTGACTCAACCCATATCATAGTAATTTCAACAATTGATTTGATAACCACAAGCATAAGTAATTATAGACATAAATTAATTAGCTGTGACCGCAATTTGCGCAGATTATTATTAAAAAAAAGCAAGGAGTTAGTTGTTGCAAGTGTTTTTCTCCTTAAATACTCATGGTTTTATGCTGCTAGCTACCAAGACTATGATTAACAAAAGATAATTAAAAGGTAATCGACAGGTAATTAAAAAGAGGGAAGTTACAGATCAACAACACAATTCGTTAGAACTATGAAGCTAATTTATAACTTTCCCTCTTTAGTTTTTTAGTCAGACAATAATGTTGACTACAATTCCTGATTTTGCACTACCAATATTTAACGGTAAATTAGGTAGTTTTACGATAAGGAACTTTGGACAGATAGTTTATGTTCGACACAGAGGTTGAACTAGGCGCATTGGCTCTACTAGGTAGGCTACGAGCCATATCTAGATATAAAGCAGGACTTCCTGCTTTGGGTTTTTGTTCTTGAGGTTTGTAAGTACGAACTTCGCTTTGCCAAATAATTTGTGGGAAACCCAAAATGGCACGATAATATTCGTCATAACGAGGAGACGTAATGTTAAAAGGACGTTCTCCCTGATCGCGACTAGCAAGCACTCGACGACGTTGGTAAGGCACGATATCGTAACCAAAGTTCTCCATGTATTCGTCACTGTCTAGCAGTTCGTCAACGAAACCTTCAATACCTTTGGTGGCTACTTTAATCGACCAAGCAATCTTTTCTCTTTCGTTGTAAACATCACGTCCTAAAACTCTTTGGACACATTGTTCGACGAAGCGATAGTTGCTGTTTTTAACGTAGAAGCTATTGTAAAAAGTGTCTGAGAGTAAAAGTCCCCGAATAAAGTCACGTACAGTAATTTGACCATTACGTAACTGAGATTCTAAAAATCTTTCACGATCTGCGCGAAAAGCATGAAAAAAGATTTGACGATAAGCTACTTCGATCAAATCATTCATCTCAGACGAAGAAAGTAAGTTCTCTGCTGAATAAATTCTGGGTTGGTCATCTCCCCCGATCTCGTATCCTTCAACACGAACATTTTGGGAGCTGGGTTTATAACCCAATAAAGGAATAGACAAGTCAAAACCTCCGCCTATTGTAAATTATGTTAAAAATCTTAGTCCCAATCATACGTTAGACAGGGGTGCTAAATAAACAACAGTAACAAAATATTACAGAGTACTGCGTTACTTTTTGTTTGCTTACTGCTCTTTTGGTAATCAGTAATCAATTACCATCCAGAAATCGCAAATGACTTGGCATCAGTACTGGCTGCTGTTGAGGGAGCATCATCTGCTTCACTAACACGAGATTCAGCACAAAAAGTCGCTGTATTAAACCCACCAAACCTTTTAACAGTACTGCTACGTAGCCGTAGATCGGAATTGACAAACCAGAAGCGTTCGATAATGCTCATAGTTTCATATTCAGTAATTAAAACTAATCCGTCCTCATGATCCATGTGGTACTCTCCAGCCACAGGAACGATTTCGGCATAACCTCTTTCTCTGAGTAATTTTCCCTTGCGCAGATCCTCTGAGTCAGGAATTAAAGCAAATACAGTTGTTCCTTGATGATCTTCGTTTTCTTTATCCCAAGCCATTGAACCATCCCAGCTAACAAATGCACCGCCGATCGCACTTTGGGGATCTATTTCGTGCATCGCGCAAATGGCGGCTATCTTCTCATCGTCAGCATCTAGAAATTCGACGTTAATATCCGAGCTACCGCTTTCTGCTCGCCTAAATGGCAAATGATGGGTAGTACGTTGCGATCGCCATCTCCCCGCGCTCTGTTGAAAAAATTCTTTAGCGTCTTTGATTGAGTTCATCTTCGATCTAAACTTAAATTTATTTTTTATCTAGTTACTATTTACTATATCGATAAATTAGTTGCTATTACCTCTGTCTAGTCGATTTTAAAATTTTTTCCGCATCAAAATACACCAAAATTCTAGTTCTTTAATAAGTATTTTATAACTTTTTGTTACTTCGATTAATTATTACTTGACATTATGGACTATTTATAGGGTGGGTGTTAGATTAAGTGCAAATCAACACTTAGCTTCGTAAATAGAATTTCTACAGGCTGAGTACTTATTAGATTAAGGAGTGATGCCCATGGATTTATCAAGTCAACTGAGTATGGAGCAGCAGTTTAAGTTAAAAGTGCTTCAAGAACAAGTGCAGGGGTTAAGCAAAGAACAGGCACAAGAATATTTATTAGAAATGTTTCGTCAAATGATGGTCAAAGATAATTTGGTCAAAAATCTCTTGAAGAACGCCTAATATTTTTCCCTAAATTAATTAAGCAGCTGACTTGTTGTGGTGCAAAGTTAGCGATTGTAACCTTAAAATCATCGCCAATAGATGGTTTTACTTAAATAGCTCGATTCAGGTACTTGGGAACGACAGGAATCGAAACTTATTCAAACACAAGTAGATTTGCACCACCAAAATTTGCGCACCAGAATTTTTGCCTAATCTTGAGTAATCATCTAAAAACGTAGCTCGCTTAAATCCAATCTTATTACTTAAATTAAATACCTAAGTTGGTAACAAAATACTGGTATTTGGTAACTTTGTTTAGCAATTTATCATAAATTTTAATGTAATTATTACGGAATAATTCATTTACAACTTAAAATCTAATTAAGTGGAAACTTTACCTTCTACAATAGGTAAATGTAGTGAGTAAATATACTGGGTAAACCCAAATGGAAGCTGAGAACCTTAGTCAAGAAGCATTATTATCAGCTCGAGAACTAGAAATTGTCGAGCTGGTAGTAACTGGGTTGAGTAATCACAAAATTGCTCAGAGACTAGAAATCAGCAAGAGAACAGTTGACAATCATATTAGTAATATTTTAAAAAAAACTAATGCTGCCAACCGTGTTGAATTAGTCCGCTGGTCTTTACAATGGGGTAAAGTTTGTCTTGATAATGTAAATTGCTGTTCAATAACCGATCTCAAACCAAGTCTCTAAAATGAAGTGGTGTTTAAAACCGCCTTCACTTAAATTAATTCTGGCAATCACGACGTTACTTTTGAGTAGTTGCCAGTCTAGATACATTACCCCTGCTACCCAAGTCATCAACGCTTCCTTAAATTCTTTCGCCGCTGAAGGTGATCCCAATTTTTCCTATAATGGTCGTTATTTAGTTTACACTAGCGATCGCGCAGCTAAACGAAGTGTATATCTCTACGATCTTCAGCGACGGCGTTTAGTTTCTTTACCTGGATTAAATCAACCTGGAAGTATGCAGTCACAGGCAGATATTAGTGCCGATGGACGCTATATTGTCTATCGCTCAGAACAGTTAGGAAAATCTGATATTTACCTTTATGATCGCTCCACCGCAACTAGCAAAAATCTTACGCAAAACTTTATTGGCGAAGTTCGCTATCCTAGCATTAGCGGTGATGGACGCTTTGTCACTTTTGAAGGGAATCGTTCAGGACAATGGGATATTGAAATTTACGATCGCGGAACGGGAATTGATTTATCTGCACCGCCAATCTCCAGCATTGCTCCTGCACCACGATAATTATCGTAATTAATAACTGTTGATTGCCTTTTTTCCTGACTCAGAAAAAGCATAACCTAAGAATGCTTCTGTATCTGGATTGAGTGGTTGCTGGTAAACGTAATATAAAGCGGAATCAGTCTGATTATGCTTAACCTTTAATTGATCGATCTGAATGGCGGTTAAGCCTGCTGCTTGTTCTGCTTGGTTTAAAGGACGATCTAAGGCTAAGAGATCGATATTCCTCGAATACAAAAGATCTAAACCAACATCACTACCATCAGCTTTGGTAATAATTACAGTTCCAGGATATTGCTGGTGAAAACCTTTTCGTAAAGATGTATTAATCTGCGCTAGCTTGTCTGAGCCATTGATAATTACAGAAGTTCCTTGAGGGACGATAGCTGGTACGACAAAATTTGTTTGAGTAGCAATAGAGGGGGATGGATTTACTTGAACATTTGCTGCTTTAAGAATGCTATCTTTATTCAAATTACTTTTGCCAAACCCTGCAATATTGTTCTTGATTAACCAAAAAAAGCCCATGGAGACAATTAACCCGGTTGAAATCAAAGCCAAAATAAAAGGAAGAAGATCATTTTTTTTTAACATAGAGAAAATATTAAAATTGGCAAATAAACAGCTTTATTAAAGGTAGATAAAAGTCAACTAATTGAAAGTAAGTTTAGCTTAATATCTAAAGTAGAGTAAAGCGACTGAAGAAAGTGCAAAAACTGCATCTAAGTTATTAATTTAAGTCAAAAGCTAATTATATTTGAGCTTGCTAGTTAACCATCGATCGCAGCAGCACAATTGATAACGAAGTGTATCCTTTAGGATTAATCAGCGTCAAGTTTGGATCGGCAAAAATAGATCGGCGAAAAAATGTGCTTAGAACAATTAGTTGTGTTGTAAACTAGGCTGGCGACTAGAATTCCTGCATAGCCTCTTGGCTGAAGTCGCGAAGATGCAGCGAACTGAAATAAATCCAGAAAATCGAGAGCAGAAAAGTAATGTCATCGCTAAATAACCCGCGTCGGACAAAAATTGTTGCCACAGTAGGACCAGCCACCCTCAAGCCCGATATTCTAAGACAATTGATTACAGCGGGAGCAACTACCTTAAGAATCAATTTCTCTCATGGTACGCAACAAGATCATCAAAAGGCGATACGTTTAATCAGACAGACTGCTTTTGAACTAGATCAGCCCGTGGGTATTTTACAAGATTTACAGGGCCCTAAAATTCGTTTAGGTAAATTCGTAGCGGGGAAAATAAATCTCAAAAAAGGCGATCGCTATATCTTAACTAGTCGCCAAGTTGAATGTAACCAAGAAATTGGCTGCATCAGCTACCAGAAGCTAGCGTTAGAAGTGCCAGAAAACGCCACTATTTTGTTAGACGATGGCAAAGTAGAAATGCAGGTAGAAAGCATTGATAAAGCTAATCAAGACTTACACTGTAGAGTTGTCGTGGGGGGGGTACTTTCCAGTAACAAAGGAGTGAACTTTCCTGGGGTTTGTCTTTCGGTTAAAGCTTTAACTCAAAAGGATCGCGAAGACCTCATGTTTGGTTTAGATCAGGGAGTAGACTGGATTGCTTTAAGTTTTGTTCGTAACCCGCAAGATATTCTAGAAATCAAAGATTTAATTGTTAGTGCAGGTAAGTCTATTCCCATAATTGCCAAGATTGAAAAACATGAGGCGATCGAACAAATGGATGCCATCCTCTCATTATGCGATGGGGTAATGGTAGCACGGGGAGATTTAGGAGTTGAATTACCCGCCGAAGATGTGCCAATTTTGCAAAAGCGCCTGATTGCTACGGCTAATCGTTTGGGAATTCCGATTATCACGGCTACTCAGATGTTGGACAGCATGGTCAATAATCCTCGACCAACTCGTGCGGAAGTATCAGACGTGGCTAACGCGATTTTAGATGGTACAGATGCCGTGATGTTATCAAATGAAACTGCTGTAGGTAATTATCCTGTTGAAGCGGTGGAAACAATGGCAACGATCGCCTGTAGAATTGAACAAGAACAAGGTACAAACAAGCTTAAACGAACCAAACGCTCGATAACTCATGCTATTTCCGCAGCAGTAGGTGAAATCGCTTCCCAGCTAGACGCAGCAGCGATTATGACCTTAACTAAAACTGGCGCAACAGCTCGTAATGTTTCTAAGTTTAGACCAAAAACACCCATCATCGCGATTACCCCCCATGTCTATGTATCTCGTCGGCTACAGCTCGTCTGGGGAGTCAAACCGCTATTAGTACTAGATTTATCTTCTGCTACGCAAACTTTCCAAGCTGCAATTAATGTAGCGCAAGAAAAAAATTGGCTGGCTGCGGGAGACTTGGTGGTAATGACGGCGGGAACGCTTCAGGGAGTAGCAGGATCGACGGATTTGATTAAGGTTGAATTAGTTAAAGCAATTTTAGGGGAAGGTTCGGGCATCGGACAGGGAGCAATTAGCGGTCGCGCTAGAGTTGCTAAAAGTGCCGCCGAAATCCACGATTTCAATCCAGGCGAGATTTTAGTTACTTCTTCTACTAATGCTCAGTTTGTCGATATTATTCGTCAAGCATCAGGAATTATTACGGAGGAAGATAATATTACCAGTCATGCTGCGGTAATTGGTTTGCGTTTGGGCATCCCTGTCGTGGTGGGTTTTAAAAACGCTACCGAGATAATTCGAGAAGGCGCAATTCTCACTGTTGATGCTAAGCGTGGTGTAGTTTACTCAGGTACAGTTAATAAGCAGTAAGACTAAATCTTGTGGGATTTAGGGGATTTAGGAGATTTAGGAGACTTGGGGACTTGGGGACTTGCCCTAAAGGATATGCGTAGCGGTATCTCCAACTATGCGAGACAAGTGCTTTAGCACTAGCTTCGCGTCGGGGACTTGGGGCAATAATTATCTCCCTATCTCCCTACATAATTGTAATTACTAACTTTTCTGTGGGTAACGTCAGTTAATGATGTTCCATGGCATAGCAAATCAGTTCAATACGGTTATTGAGTTCGGATTTACGCAATAGGCTGCTAACATATTTTTCAATGGTGCGGGGGGATAAATGCAGTTGTTGACCGATTTCGATGTTTGAGCGGCCTTCAATCAGTAGTTTTAAAACTTCTGTTTCCCGTTGAGTTAATTGAAGTTTTTCATACAGCTTACTGAAATCATGATCTTTTTCTGCACTATGAAGTTCGGCGGGTCTAGCAATAACACTTGTTGGCTCAATCTGCTCGGTATGAGGAAATCTTAATTCCGAGTGGATTGCTTGCGATCGCTCTAGTAAATTACGAATAATTGCCCCTAATTCCTCCATTTCAAAAGGTTTTGGCAAATACATATCACAACCCACCTGATAACCGTGAATACGAGCCGTTGTCTCACTGTATTCACTCAATAAGATCACTGGTAATAAACGGTATTGGGGTAGCCGACGAATATTTGTGATTAATTCATAACCGTTTTTATACGGCATTTTAATATCGGAAATTAGCAGATGAGGATGATATTTTTCCAACATCGATAGAGCTTGTTCGCCATTTTCTGCCGTAATGACTGAATAACCATTCAATTCTAAATAATCATTGATTAACAAACGTATTGCTGGGTCATCTTCAGCAACCAAAATAAATAAAGGCATTAACTTTTAGCCTACTTCTGCATCTACCTATGCTTAATCTTAATCGTTATCAGGTTGAAACTGATCTTCTACTATTTAAAATGACTTAGTTCTCTGGTTGTGATTTGAGCTAAAAATTTTAGACTCACAATACACCTTGTGATAGAAGCTACCAGATTAAGTTTCCCATAATATATTTAATGTAATCAAAAACAAATATTGCACTGGATGGGAGTTGTACCGTTGTGACCCATTGCCAAAAGCCGAAGGAGAGCGAACTGGCAGGTTTTTGGACAGTCAAGTATAGCTAGTTAGGTGTGGAGTTTTTATCGCTTCCTCCACTTAGTTACTACCGAGGGAAGGCGCAATCCTTTATCAAAACGGTCTTAGGTAGTAGACGTAATATTAGCTTGCACGATTTAATCATCAATAAATACAGTTATGTGTGTTTTATGTGTTTTTTTCGTCAGGCGATCGCATTTTGATTCAGCTAAAATAACCTGAGTTTGACTTAGTTTGACAAAGCTAAAAAACTCGGAACTCATTTTAAAATAGATTTTTTATTGATTTTTTGATTTTTTATTTATCTTTATTTATCGTCTTTAGCGCCATCAAAATTATCAAAATTGATGTCTTTAACATTTCTGGCAATCCGAGAAAGTTCACTTTTCTCATTGATCGAAACACGGGATGGTGAGCCACTAATAATTCCTTCGTAATTGCGGAAGGATTCTTTGATGTAGGGAATTTCTGGGGCATCGGAGCTAATTTCATATTCCCGAATTCCCTTGTCATGCCAAGAACCACGCATTTTAAATACATTCAACGCCCTCGACATCTCACCACGAATTTCAACATACTGCAAGAGAATAATGGTATCCGTAATGGTGGAAATATGAGATTCCGTGATGGAATTAGCCCCCAAAAATTGATCGGTAGTATTGGTGAAGAAACCTGTAATTTCTTCCTGCTTGGCATAACCTGTAACGCCAATGACAAATTGACGGAAGGCATTATTGGTAACTCCGCGAGCCAAGGCGGAAAGAGAATCGATCGCAATTCGCGAGGGTTTAAAGTCGGTAATCTCTGACTTAATCATTTGCAGGTGATCTTCTAAACCAGCTGATTCTGGATAGCAACAGAGCAATTTTAATAGTCCCTTACGCTCCATTTCCTCAAAGTCCACACCCCAGGAAGAAGCATTACGAGATAGCTGCGCTCTCGACTCTTCATAGGCAAACAAGACCGATCTTTCCCCTTGACGACAACCTTCTTCGAGGAATTTACTGACCAATAAAGTTTTGCCTGTTCCTGTCGCTCCTGTGGCTAGGATAATTGAATCTTTGAAGAAACCTCCACCACATAGTTTATCTAAAGTTTTAACTCCAGAAGAACGACGTACGTTTGAAGAGCGTTGAGTCAGACGCATCGCCCCCAAGGGGAAGATATTAATCCCATCATTATTAATGGTAAAGGGATATTCTCCCTTCATATGGGTTGTTCCCCTCAGCTTAAGAATCTCAATTGTCCGACGGCGACGTTCCCCTTCTAAAACATTACGAATGACAATTACATTGTCAGAAACAAATTCTTCTACACCAAAACGAGCAATTGCTCCATATTCTTCCACTCTTTCGGTGGTCAAAATCGAGGTAACATCTAGCTGCTTGAGACGTGCGACTAAACGAAATATTTCTCGCCTAACTACCGAAGCTGCATCGTATTGCTGAAATACTGCCGTTACTGAGTCGATGGAAACCAACTTGGCTTTATATTTACGGATAGCATACTGAATGCGCTCAATTAGTGCTGATAGATCGAAGTTACCAACTACTTCTTGTCCTTCAGGATCGGGAGAAGCATCGAGAATAAATAGCTTACCGCGATCGATTAGGTTCTGTAGATCCCAACCAAAACTAAAGGCATTCTCAATAATATCTTTCGGCGATTCTTCAAAGGTAACGAAGATTCCTGGACAATCAAAAAATTTAATACCGAGATAAAGAAACTGTACCGCCAGCAGAGTTTTCCCTGTACCTGAAGTTCCACTAACTAAAGTAGTTCTGCCAATAGGTAAACCACCGTGAGTGATTTCATCAAACCCTTCAATCATCGTGCGGGTTTTCTGCACTCCCTGGGGAGCAAGTTCTTCTGGCTGAGGTGGCTCGGTGGAATTTGGTTCGTTCATCTAAAACAGGACTAGCGATGTTCCATGCTTAAAACTGACTAATAATAGCTAATATTAAGCAATATTTAATAATTAGTCTAATATTTTACATCTAATTAACCATTCGATTTTATAATCTTTGCTCGCGAATTTCTTCGTACAGCAAATCTAGACCAATTAATACTTTTTCGCGATCGCTTAAATCACCAATAATTTTGCGCACGGGGGGAGGTAAAACTTTGGATAATGTGGGAGTGGCTAAAATTTTGTCTTCTTCAGCTAACTGAGGATTTTTTAACACATCAATCACCTTGAGAGCATACACTCCTTGAAAATCTTTTTCTAAGATGTTTTTAAGCATCTTTAAGGCTCTGACTGAATTCGGCGTGTTTCCTGCTACATACAGCTTTAGTACGTAGGTTTTTCTAAATTGATCCATAATAACTAACAATTTATCAACTATCGTAAAGTGATAAATTGAAAAACTTGCTTAAGAAACACTAAAATATTGTGAACTACCAAACACTCACTTTAACTTAAAGTTTGGTATTTATTCCACTGTAAATAGCAAATTTAGTGGGGCATCCGATTCAGGAATGGAGCGCCGATAGATTTCGCATAAATGAGAGATGATATCAATCAAAGGTAAGCGATAGTCCAGCAAAATATCATCATTTCGACCCTCTATTTTTAACTGGTGTGAAAAGTCATCCATCAAATCCATGTGTATTTCCAGAATTTGCGAAGTGGAGATGTCGGCAAAAAAAGCGCGATCGACAAATTCATCAATTAACTTATTGATCTCTCCATCATGGGTAAAATACATCAGTAAGATTTGGCGATAGCTTTGACTAATTTTAGCTGCTAATTCTTCTTGCTCTGGTGGAGATAAATTAGGCCAAAAAGAATCAGGATTACGCTTGTAAAAAAAACCTAAATAACCCAGTCTTTCTTTTAGCTTGTCAGTCAAACGTCGTTGCTGGGTAATTAGAGATCTTGGTACTGTTGCATCCTGCTGTTCCTTGCAGGCAAAATATTTACTAGTTTTACTTTCAGGAGCAAGACTAATAAATTTATTAACTGCCAGATTGATGTAGGAGTTTATTTCCTTGAGCTGTTTTGGATACAGTCTAACCTCCGCCTGATGATAGATATTACTGGCTTCTAAATCAAGCAAACAACTAGCAAAATCATTTGCTCGATCGCTTTCTAGACTAATTGAATCTCCTTCCAAAATAACTGTCGGCAACAAAATTTCTGCTTGCCATAGTTGATTGAATAATAAATCTAGCTGTTCATTACAGCTCAATACGAGACAGTCAATCTGCTCATAATTATTAATGACAAAGTCAGTCAAATCTTCCATCAGACTAAGACACTTAAGCTCGTAGCGATCGCTGTTTAATAGTTTGCTGAACCAATCCCATAACTGTGACTGAGTAGAAAACAAGCAGATTTGTAACTTAGTTGGTCTGGTTTCTGACGATAAATGATTATCTTGATGGTCTGACATTGTACACGGCAAAGGTTAATACTTGTGGGAGCTTGTGGGAGAATAATCTTAATTTGATATTTAAGTCTAGCAACAGCTAATGTCAAGCTTGTATATTACTTTTATACAACAGAATGAGGTCACGGAATAAAATCACTATTCGAGTATTATTCTTTAATAGAAATTTAACATTTATTGCGTATTTTTGCAGATTGTAATAAAAAATTACGAAAAACCAATTTATTTTATTGGTAAAAAGTACTATTATGATGTGTATAAAGTTAATTTTTAATTGAAGCAAAGTTTAATTATTAAGAAAATTATTGATTTCAATTAAACTAAATGCTAAGTTAAAGTTCCAGTTTTTACTTAAAGTTACGGCTTAATTCAAAATCAGCAGCGCAAGCAGAAACTAGCGCCATGAAAGTCTATTGTTCATTTTGAAACTGGCTGAACATGGGACTATCTTTTTCAGAGGATAGCTAATTAATTTTAAATTTAATTGAATACTTATCAAGAATTAACTAGACAAGCCTTCAATATTTTTAGTATTGTAAGAACGCGGTTTGAACAAAAAGTAACCGAAGCTTAATGATTATACATCCTATGATTTCGTATGAGTCTGTGATGTTTAATTAATCTTAACTAACTAAAAAGACGATTAAGTCTTATCTAAATTTACTTGGTCAAAACTAAACATTAGTTGAATCTATCTTCAAAGCCAGAAACTCAAATAATATGTTTGATGTTTTAATTACCTATGTCTAATCATTCTTTCTCCCTCAAAGAATTTGTTGAGCCAGTGCCGATCTGTCAAGCAGAAACAGATTTAGGTAATATAATGAATATTTTTCAGCATTCAAATTGTAAAATGCTGGCAATTGACCAAGGTAAATTAGGTTGGGGAGTGATTAACTCCGAAGATTTATTATCATTAGTTACTGAAGTTTGGCTAGGCGATCGCTTAAGCGTAACTAGTCATCCCAGAAATTTCATGTATCAGCAACGCACAAGCTGTCGGTTGATTCCTGATGTAACAACCTTGATCGAACCAGCAATGGTCTACCAAGCTGATACTAAAGTAGATGAATTTTTTAGTCGGCTAAAGTATAGTTGGTTGAAAGAAGAAAGAGTCTGTTTAATTGTCAATCACCAAGGAGAGTTACTGGGAAAACTTGACAAGGACAAAATTATTAAGTACTTAGTCTCAAAACCTGTTGCGCCCGAAAATAGACAATTATCTCCTAGTCTGGATTATCTTACTAGTTTGCTTGAGGCGATCGCTTTACCGAGCAAAATTGAGACAGCAGAAGGACAGGTAATCTATACTAATCAACTTTGGCAGCAATTAATTGCAGAGAATCAAGACGCAGCTTCAAGATCTCCATTAGTATCCTCCCAAGTAGAGCTAAAGGAGATGACAAAATGGTTGATTGATAGGCAGCGAGCATCCTTAGCGCCTCATCCACAAGGGGATAATCGAGCTAATTATCGTCAACCTGATTTAACTAAAGAGTTAGAATTTCGCGAAGATTCTTTGAGCATTGACACACACAGATCGAGCTGGAATTACTTAAAAATACCTCTAATTAGCGATCGCCAGCAGACAGCAGTAGGTGAGTCACATCATTTACCACATAATTTAGTTTTAGCGACTCCGCAGATACAATCTCCTGCAACAACTGATAATCTCACATCAACTTCAGAAGTCTCGACAAATCAGCTTTTAGCTACCGTTAGTCATGAGCTTAAATCACCTTTAACAGGCATCGTCGGCTTAACTAGCTTACTCCAAGGACAAAAATTAGGTACTCTGAATCAGCGCCAGACTCGCTATGTAGAATTAATTTACCGTAGCGGCAAAAAAATGATGAGCGTGGTTGATGATTTATTACAGTTAACCGCCTTGACTAGTGAGCAGCCAAAAGATTTAGAATTGATTAACCTAGAGTCTCTCTGTCGCCAGCTTTACCGAGCAGTTTTGACTAAGGTTCACTCAATTGAAGGGAGATTAAACTCAAGCATCGATTTTGCTCAACCCAAGCTGAGTATTGAGCTAGGCAGTGAAATGGCGATCGCTAACAAATTAGTCCTATCCTCTGTGCTGTCCCATTTAATCTTAGAGGCAATAGCTGCTGGCGAGACTATTGAACCATTAAAGATTCAAATCAAAAGCTTATCAGAGGCGACGGCAATTATAATTACTGGTCAGCCAATTTCGGCGACAGTCAATCCAGGTTTAAACTTGATGATTGCCAAATGCTTATCAGAAATACTTGAGGCTAGAGTAAGTCATGCTTGCTCAACCACAAGTTGTCAATTTACCTTATTTTTACCCACCCAGAGTACTCAATCCTCTCATCAAACCGATACTATTGCACCCAATGCTGCTAATCCAAGCACGACTAAAAACCTAACTATTCTCTGTCTCTATCCAGAATTAGAAGTTATCGATCCTCAAGTTAGCCACAACCAAAGCTTAAACTTCGATCTCAAGAGTTGGTCAGATAGTTACGAAAAGCAAACTGGTTATCAACATCGCATTATTGAAGCCGATAGCTTAGAACAAGCACACAATCTAGCTCGTATTTGGCAACTGGACGCTATTATCTTAAACGGTCATCAAATTGCTCAACCAAGTCTTTATTTGCGATCGCTTCAAGAATCTGAACATCTTGCTACTTTACCCCTCATTACCCTAGACACTAGAATTACCGAAGCTGCCAATCAAATTGAAGGTCTAAATGTCTATCCTTGTTTACTTCCTGCTCAACAGTGTAATATTGCCGATTTAATCCAAGTTATTCAAATTGCCATCAAATCTTGAGCATGATTACTAATTACTGATTACTAATTATTTGCGAAGCTTATCCTTTAGGACTAAGTAATCAAGTTGAACTTTGGAGTGTAAAAACTGTAATTTCTGGACGGCTGCCAATTCGCATCGGTAAGTTAGTCATACCCAAGCCACGGTTAGTATAGACAATAGTATCTTCAACTTGATTTAATCCCGCAAAGTATTTTTGACTCCCAAAGGGTAATACTAAAGGAGCAAAAAAAGGAATTTTAATCTGTCCTCCATGAGAATGACCTGATAGTTGTAGAGCAAATTTATGAGTCGTGGCGCTTTTTTCAATATAATCTGGTTCATGAACCAAAAATATTGTCGGGACTCGATCGGGTAGATGGTCTATGATTTTCTCCAGATTTGGTTCACCCCAATAAGGATCGTCTAGTCCAGCAAAAGCTAGTTGTTTAAAGCCACGCTGGATAATATAGACTTGATTATCCAAATTATTGATTTTACTTTTGAGCAAAGTTTGTTTAAGCAATTTGATTCTTCTCGAATGATCGTGATTGCCTAAAACCGCTACTGTGGCTGATTTTGCCTGAAGCTGACTTAACTGCTGCTGGAGTTTTTGTGCCTGAAAACGGCTGCCTTTGCTGACAAAATCTCCCGTAATCGCGATCGCATCTGGCTGCTGCTGGTTAACTAGCTGAATAATTCTGGCTAACCGTGATTCTGGCATATATTTACCAATGTGCAGATCACTAATCTGAACCAGTTTGAATTGATCGAAGGCGCGATCTAAATGCGGAATTGTCAGTTGAATTGGTACAACCTGAATCCAATTAGGTTCTATTTTTGTTCCATAAATATAGCAACAAAGAAATAAAATAACTGTAGTTAATGCTGATTGTCTGAGCCATCTTCTAACTGTTCGCCGAAATTGAAGATGTTCCGTTACCAGCATGATCGATCGGGTTAAATAAAGAAAAGTGCTATTCCATATTAATCATTAATTTTTGTTTTTGAACTTTGGACAAACAGCAGCGCAAATTGAGCGGCAATAATTAACCTTTAACAGGTTATGCTTTTTCCGCAATGAGTAACGCTAAAAAAATATTACCAAATTGCAAATTTTAATCAACTTCTAGAATGACTAGATAAATTTTGTGAGGAATGTTTCCTCGCTATGACAACTTCCCACACTTCCGACCAACGTTCTTCAATTAAAGCTCTCATTTTTTCTGATTGCCATTGAGGAAGCTTATTTCGATTATTGTTATCAGATGTATTCATAATTGATTGAATTACATAATCTACAGATAAAGAAAAGATACAGAGCAAATTAATATCCTCTGCTATCACAAAACTAACCTATCATTTATCTCTAGTTATTGCAAATTATTATCAATAAACAAACTTAATCTTAAAAGAAGAGGCGACAGATATAGCCGTACAAAATTAGTAGGGGCGATTCGCGAATCGCCCCTACTGCTATATGAGAAAATTGATTGCAGTTTCTTTAAACAAATTTTGACTTTCAAGAAAATATAGCGATGAAATATCTCAATCAACACGCGATGATTACTGGTGGTTCGAGTGGGATTGGTAAAGCAGTCGCTAAGTTACTGGCACAGCAAGGATCAAACATTACTTTAATTGCTCGCGATCGCCAAAAGTTAATCCAAGCACAGCAGGAAATAAAGCAAGTCGTAGTTAATCAGACTCAGCAAATCAATATCGCCACTGCTGATGTAGCAGATCGAGCATCCATCACCTCTGTTTTAGAAGAGGCGATCGCTAATTTAGGCGCGCCAAGCTTATTAATTACCTCCGCAGGAATAGCTCATCCTGGGTATTTCTCAGAAATTCCCTTAGAGGTGTTTGAACAAACCATGGCAATCAATTATTTTGGTTCTCTATACAGTGTTAAAGCTGTCTTACCTGCTATGATTGAGCGCCAGCAAGGGCAGATTGTGCTGATCTCTTCAGGAGCAGGATTAATTGGTATTTATGGCTATAGTGCTTACTGCCCGTCAAAATTTGCCATTAGAGGCTTGGCAGAGTCGTTAAGGGGAGAACTCAAGCCAAAAGGAATTAACTTAACGGTGGTTTATCCTCCCGATACCGATACTCCCCAACTGGCTGCGGAAAATAAAATCAAGCCTCTAGAGACAAAGAAAATTACTGCCTCGGCTAAAATCTTGAGTGCTGAAGATGTAGCCCAACAGATCTTGCGCGGAGTAGCCAAAAAGCAATTTGCGATCGCCCCTGGGATGGAATTAAGAATTTTAAACCGTTGGCATAGTTTACTGTCTCCTTGGCTGAATTGGTACTTTGATAGAATTGTCGATAGAACTAATAAATAGTAAATAAGAGATGATTGATGATTAATAAAGGCAAAACAATAAATTGACGCAACTTGAGACAAGATAAACGCAATCAACCAGTCTAAGAATCAGACTTGTCTACGCTAAAACCTTCAAAATTTTGCTTAAATTTCTGTTTGGTCATTGGCTGACTAACCAGAATCCCTTCTTCTCCTAGGTTTTCTAATGGCTTACCTTCGACACTGATCCAAATGGGTTCATTGTCGCTTGAAGCACTGGCGGTATAAATAATCTGTGCCAGTCGGCTACTCATTGAGGCACTACCTCCTCCAGAAATAAATTCTTGAGATAAATTAAGATGAATTCCTTTTTTATCAGTGGATAAGTCTAGTAACTTAGTGCCTGGGGGTATAGCAGTCGTATATTTAGCATCTGCTGGTGGTTGAGCGAGGAGAGTTTCTAATTTTGCTTTTAAAACTCGCTCTGGCTTAACTGATTTTTGAAAAGTCATAGGTTGAGAAACCAATTCAATACTCTCTCCTGTAGGATTGAGCCAGTAAATTTCTACCATTAGATCTTGTGTAATTGCTGCTGGTGCAGGAATATCAGTTTCAGCTTTTTCAATGGGAGAAGGAACGGGTTGAACATTTTTTGTCTTTTGTTCCAGGTTAGATTTTGTCCACCAAGCAACACCTCCTCCTGCTGCTAAAATAAGTCCTGTGATGGCAGCCATCACGGTGATTGAAAGGCGATTTTTATTACGATCCTGCATGGATTATGCTCCTGATACAAGGAAATGTCTGGGTTGTAACTGAAGATTATGGCATCTTTGTTTCTAGTCTAACGAAACTAATTAGCTGTAATTTATCTTCATTGATTTCTAATTGTAGGATACGGGCTAGAATTCCGTCTTCTGACAAAGTATTTAGATTCAAGCGATCGCTAATTCCTGTGGCAAAACCATTAAGTAGTCTAGATGACATCGGACGACCATTGACAGTTCCTTGGGGATTGAGTATACGAACTTTTTTGCCATTTATAACTTTGAGGGTTAACTCTAGACTAATAGCTAATTCTCTAGAGGGATTTTTCGTCTGATAAGTTCCAGGAGTAGCATTTGATTCTAAATTAAGATTTTTTGGTCTAGGTCTACTTAACTCAAAACTAACCTGAAGGCGATTTTTGGGGCGCAGTTTAAGCTGGATATCTGCTAATTGATAATTAATGTTAGTTGAACCAGCTCTACTGGCTATCAGCCGATTAAGGGTGTTTTGGAGTTGAGCTTGAATCTCAGTTGATTGCAAAGCTTGATTGAGATCCTTTTCTGTTAATACTACCTTCACTGCACCAGCGGCAGGAACAGTTAAAGACTCTCTCAAGCGATCGATGTTGCTTAACTTTAGTTTGGCGAGTTTTACGGCTAAAGGATCGGTTTCTAAATCAACAGAGGCGATCCTAATACCAGGTTTGATTCTAACTCCTCGACTGGCAATTCGGACACGAGCTAATTTTCCCTCAGCTGCGCGATAGTTGGGTTGATTATCTATTCTCACTGCCTGCTGTTCGACACTAATCACCTGGGAGCGAATTTTGCCTTGAGTAATCTTATCCAAGACTATTCCTCCGCTAGAACCTATGCCCAGCAGTCCTGCAAGCACAATCGTCAGAATTTCCATCAGCTTAATTCCTCAATTTTGAGGGTTAAATATTTTCTGAAGTTAGCATTGCTCGATCTTAATGGCGAGGATAGAACTTTTGTTGGTATACAACATTTAAAAGTTGAGCAAAGGTAATGGGTAATGGGTAATGGGTAATGGGTAATGGGTAATAGAGTTTTAAATCTAGAACTTATGCTACATATTTGATATTTTAGCCAGGATTAACTCGCATCAAAACTTGGCCAAACTCTACTGGTTCGCCATTTTGAACCATGATTTCCATAACTTGTCCTGTAACTTCCCCCTCAATTTCATTCATCAGCTTCATCGCCTCAATGATGCATACCGTATCTCCTTTATTGATGCGATCGCCTACTGCGACAAAAGAATCCTCATCAGGAGCAGGAGCAGAATAAAACGTCCCCACCATTGGCGAGGTGATGTCCACCCATTTCTTATCATCCACCGTCAGCGCAGTAGAAGTTTCTGGAGGAGGGGATGTTTTGGTTTCGGGGGGTGTTAGTACAGTGGATGGTACAGCTTCAACAAGCTGAGGCGCAATCGCAGTCGGGGCAACTGCTACCAAGCCTTTTTCTTTACGTACCGTTAATTCAAAATCATCGTTTTTGAGAACCAACTCGGTGATGTCGGTTTGAGCGATCGCCCCTAACAGTTCACGAAGTTCTTGGAAATTTATAGACACAAACTATACAGCCGTTATTAAGAGTAGTTTTTTCTTTCTCAAAGATAGTTGTGTAGTATTTTACGTACCTAAGAGATTTCGGAGATTGCTGATGAATTTCAAGGTAAAAATTTAATTTTCTCGACCTAGATAAGAACCATCGCGAGTATCGACCTTAATCTTTTCACCAATGGTAATAAATAGAGGTACCATGACCTGAGCGCCTGTTTCGACAATAGCAGGTTTCGTGCCACCCGTAGCAGTGTCTCCTTTCACGCCTGGATCGGTGTCAGTGATTTCTAGGACGACGGAAGTGGGTAATTCGATTTCTAGCACCCTGTCGTCCCAAAAAATGACATTAACCTCCATTTCTTCTTTGAGGAAATTAATGCGATCGCCTAAATTGTCACTACTCATGCGCGTCTCTTCATAGGTTTGCATATCCATAAAGACAAATTCTTCTCCGTCTTTATAGGTATATTGCATGGTGCGCTTTTCTAAATTTGCTTGAGGAACGGTTTCTCCAGCACGAAAAGTTTTTTCGATGGTGTTTCCTGTTTGGACGTTTTTGAGCTTGGTTCTCACAAATGCTGAACCTTTACCTGGTTTGACGTGGAGAAACTCCACCACTCGCCAGACATAACCATCCATCTCAACAGTAACTCCTGTACGAAAGTCATTACTAGAAATCATGAAGCTAAAAATATGTGCTTAAAGATCGACATTTAATTGTACCTGATGGCGGGCTTTTGCAAAGGCGTGTCAGTAGGGAGAAAAGATAAAGTAATGATGATGGGATTAATTATTTTGGCGTATTAAAGTCTCTAATCACCTATTTTTCGTGTTCTTAAATTAGAAGCAATTGAGTACCAACAGAAGTAAAGAAATGTTGACAAGAGTGAGCAAATACTAAGAATATACACCTTAGTAGTTTTGGTTTGGCTTAATATTTTCGGGCGACTGTCAAGATTAAATTTATGAACATCAAGAAAAATACCTTTTTAAGAAGACATCAGCCTCTTCATCGTATTACCACCTTTGTTTTAGCAGTGATGATGATGGTTATCGGTTTGGTAGGCTGGCAACCGCAAGCATCGGCTATCCTGGCTCAGGGTGATGCTGTTACCGATCCCCAGGCTATTTTGCGCTATGCGCTACCCATTGATAATGATTCTGTCAGAAAACTGCAAAAAAGTTTAGAAGAAATCTCTAGTAAGCTTAGGGCTAAACGCTGGAAAAATATCGATCGCAACATTACAGATGCAAGTTTTGTCTTGTCTAGTCGGCGTGGACAGTTATTGGCGAGTATTCCTGATGAGCGTAAAGCTCAAGCAGAAGAACTAATTGACCAACTCACTACGGGAACGGCAGAACTAAAAGAGATCGTTAGTACTAAAGATCGTGAAGCAACCTATATCAAAAGACAAGAGCTGCTTAATTTGGTCACTAAATTAGAAGAGTTAATGGTAGTAGGTTATCCGTTTGAAGTTCCTGCCGAGTACTCTTCTTTACCGCAGCTTTTGGGTAGAGCAACCGTAGCAATTGAAACGAATAAAGGCGATCTTCAAGTCGTGGTGGATGGTTATAGTGCGCCCGTTAACGCTGGTAATTTCGTTGATTTAGTCAAACGAGGTTTTTATGATGGTTTAGACTTTAATCGTGCTGAAGACTTTTATATCTTGCAGGCGGGAGATCCACCAGGAGAAGCCAATGGTTTTATTGACCCCAAAACTAATAAATATCGAGCAATTCCCATGGAAGTCTTGGTTAAAGGGGACGATTTACCCGTATACGGTGAGACTTTAGAAGAATTAGGTCGCTACCTAGATCAACCAGTAATTCCTTTTAACTCATATGGTGCGATGGCTTTAGCTCGTCCTGGTGACGATCCTAATGGTGGTTCTTCTCAGTTTTTCTTCTTCAAGTTTGATACGGAAGTTACCCCCCCTGGATATAACCTCATGGATGGACGTTACTCTGTATTTGGCTATCTTACAGAGGGCAAGGAAGTTTTAGAAGAATTAACCGCAGGAGACAAAATTATCTCTGCTAAGGTGATTGAAGGAATTGAAAATCTGAAAGAACCTGAGCAATAAGCAATGAAACAGTAGGGTGGGTAAACGAGCAAATTATACTTGTGTGTTTTCAATGTTCTTTATGCCCACCTAATTAGTAAGATCACAAGGGTATATCCGAAGATGTATCCTTTAGGACAATATCAGTAATCAGTAATTAACCATGACTGACGAACTTCTGGTTAAAGATTTAGGTGAGCATGGTTTATTAGAGAGATTGCAGCGTTTTTGTCCTGCTGATGTGGTGGGGGATGATGGTGCGATTTTGGCGATCGCTCCCCATAAATCTATCGTGGTGACAACAGACGTACTGGTGGATCGAGTTCACTTTAGCGATCGCACTACTAGTCCTTTTGATGTGGGTTGGCGAGCTGTAGCGGCTAATCTTTCTGACCTCGCAGCAATGGGGGCAAAACCGCTAGGAATTACCGTTGGGCTATCTCTCCCAGGCACTAAGTTAGTCAGCTGGGTTGAATCGGTTTATCAAGGCATGAGCGCTTGTCTTCAAGCTTATCAAACTCCTTTAGTGGGGGGAGATATTTGTCGTTCGACGGTGGTGAGTTTGGCAATTACCGCCTTGGGTGAAGTGCTACCCCAGCGTGCTATCTGTCGTCATCAGGCGCGACCAGGAGATGTTATTTTAGTTACTGGCTTACACGGTTTGTCACGGGGTGGATTAGAGTTACTGCTAAACCCCGAGCGAGCAAATAGTTTAACCGCAGCAGAAAGAGAGCGCTTAATTGAGGCGCATCAACGGCCCCGACCGAGATTAGATGTTCTGCCCTATCTGAGAGAGATTCCTGAATCAATTGCAATCGCGGGAATGGATAGCAGCGATGGTTTGGCAGATGCGATCGAGCAGATTTGTCAACGTAGTGGGGTTGGCGCAATAATTGAGCGCTCTAGCATCCAAGTTTTTTCAGGCTTAAGCAAGTTAGCAGGAAATCAGACAGCCTGGTCATGGGTACTTAATGGTGGCGAAGATTTTGAGTTGGTTTTATGTCTTCCTGAGTCCTACGCAATAGAATTGGTGCAGATGCTGGATAATAACGCAGCAATAATTGGCACGATTACGGCAAATAATACCATCAAGATGGTAGATTCCTCTAATTTAGCCGATGAGCCAGAGATTTTAGCTAGAAATGAAGGATTTCAGCATTTCTAGTTGCTAGGGAAAATTTGATTCTGCCAGACATGGTTGAATTTTTTTAGCATAATAAGGCAAAATGAGCTAAATTGAAGCTCTTTTTATTCATTCATACCACGATTAAAATGGTTATCCTGTTATAGATTTGTTAGTTAATAATGGGAATGATAATGCTGTAAGAGAAGATTGTGAGCTATTAAATCAATAATTTTTTTCTCTCGATCATCGGGAGTAGCTCTGTAAAACTGTCATGAATCAACTCGATCGAGGTTCATTAAGATTAATGTCCCGTTCAATTTCTCACCCAAGTATAGAGCAGCGATTGCCTAAGATGATGCAACAAGCCCTAGGTAGCGATCAGTTGGCAAACGCTATTTTGCAGATTGCCCTGAACAATTCAGATGGTTCAAAAATTTTGTTAGATCTAGCAACAACGATTAGTCGCTCGTTTGCTGCGGACGGATGTATTGTCCTGTCGCGGGGGACTGATTCTGTTCAGGTCAATGAAATTGCCTATTGGCAAGAAACAGGCTTACTGATCGAGCCAGTGATTGAGCAGCTATCCCACTTATCAATCCCTCAGAATCACACCCAGTCTTTACTTGAGCCGAAATCTCCTCTATTTAAGACAATTAATTGCTTAATCCAAAATAGTTTACCGACTCAGACTTGGGTGGGGATTACAACCCAGTTTCAAGAGCGAACTAATGGCTTAGTATTGATGTTCAAGTCTGATTCATCATGGACTCATGATGAACATAAATTGCTCACTCAAAACTTAAATCCGCTGGCGATCGCTATTTCCCAAGCTCAACTTCAGCAACAATCTCGCACTAAATCTCGCTATCAAACTCTACTCCAAAATCTTAGTCGAGAAATTAGTCAGGGCTATCGACTCGAATTACTCTTACAAAATTGTCTAAGCGAGATTGGTCATGCTCTGGGGCTAGATCGCAGCCTGATTTTGATGTTTAAGTATCGTAATCCATTGAGAGCCAAAGATCGCGATCGCGACTTGGTTAAGGGTACTGCCAAAATTGATTATCAATGGAGTTCTGATTTGGCAGCTTCATTACCAGCAGAATCTTCATTTAGCCTTAATCATTCAGCTCTGTGTCAACAAGCCTGGCGTAATGCCCCCAACTGTTTGCACATTGACTCTGATGCTTCTTTCCCTGACTTGATTGTGGACTCATTTGCGACCAGAGGTAGCGCCCTAATGATGATGCCCTTGATGGGTAAAAAAACTAGTGAAACCGATTCAGCAATGGTTTTGGGTTTTCTAGTCTTGCAAAGTGATGTTGCGCGCAATTGGTCGCAGGATGAACTGGAGTTAATGAATTGGGTTGGAGTACAGATAAGTACGGCAATTATTCACGAGCAAACCCTTAATCGAGTCCAGCTAGTTGTTGAGGAAAGAACTGCGCAACTGAAATCTAGTATGGATATGCAGGGCAAGCTTTCGACTAAGATGCGTCAGCACATTAAACAGCTGCAAAAACTCAATCAGCTAAAAGATGACTTTATGAATAGCATGAGTCATGAACTCAAGACCCCTCTAACCAGCATGAAAATCGCGATTAAGATGCTGCGTCAGATAGAAATATCTCCACAAATGCGAGAGAAGTATTTAGATATTTTGGAGCAAGAATGGAATCGTGAATATAATTTGATTAAAGATTTGCTGACGCTGCGACAGGTAGAATCAGGAGAGTTAAGTTATCGACCCCAAGAACTGGATTTGGGTCAAACTATTGAAAATTTGCGGCAATCTTTCACAGCAAAATGGCAGTCAGAGCGAAATCTTAATTTAGTTTGTGCTGTCGATCCGCCAAAGTTAAAAATTCATACTGATGCGGAAAGTTTAGAATATATTTTACATGAACTACTTTTGAATGCTGGTAAGTATTGCGATACTCACACGACGATTGAACTATCTGCATCTCATCAGTTAGCTGCCCAACAATCAGAAATTGTCATTGCGGTGGCTAATGTTGGTGCGGGCATTACCGCCGAAGAACTGCCCCATATTTTTGATAAGTTTCGACGTGGCAAAGGAGTTACCGATCGCGCTGTGCCAGGAACAGGTCTGGGACTGACTTTAGTTCAGTATTTAGTGGAACATTTGAACGGTAAGATTGATGTTACCAGTAATCCTGTGGCTGAGGATGAGACAACATTCTTGACTACTTTTGTCTTGAGATTACCACAAATTCAACCATCTATTGGCTAGGCTGATGATCGGCTATTTGATATTAGTCGATCGGTTAATAGCTTGAAATGATCGCTTGAAAAATAATTTTAGTTCTAACTTGGTCGGCTCTCTGATATCTCTATGAAATGGCATAAAAGTAAACAGCCTGCTCCTCAAAAAAGACTGCTATCTCCTCCCGATGGCTATCATTATTCACCATTTCTCAGACAATTTAAAATTTTTGGCATTGCGATTAAACTAGTTTTTTCCCTCTGGTGGAATAAAGTAACGGGTAATAATTCTGCTCGAAGCAGACATCGAATCGCCAAATGGTTGGTTAAAAATATTTTAGAATTGGGGCCGACTTTTATCAAAATTGGACAGTCTTTATCCACCCGCGCCGATTTAATTCCCATCGAATATATCGAAGAATTTGGTCAGCTACAGGATCGAGTTCCGCCTTTTTCTTCCGATTTAGCGATCGCCGTCATTGAACAAGAATTAGGCAAGCCAATTTCGGTGTTGTTTGCCGAATTTAATCCCACACCTCTGGCGGCGGCTAGTTTGGGGCAGGTACACAAAGCCAGACTGCATACGGGAGAAGACGTAGTAGTTAAGGTACAGCGACCTGGGTTAGCTCGTTTGTTTAACCTCGATTTTGAGATTCTGCATCATTTAGTTAGATGGCTCAATCGACTGCTCAAAGGCATCCGCAAGTTTAATTTAGAAGCAATTTATCGCGAATTTTTCGAACTTTTATATCAAGAAATCGACTATATCCACGAAGGAAAAAATGCCGACCGCTTTCGCCAAAATTTTCAGGACTATCAGCGGGTTGCGGTGCCTCAAGTATATTGGCAATACACCACCTCAAAAATTCTCACTCTGGAATATTTACCAGGCATTAAAATTGATAATCGACCAGCCTTAGAAGCCAGTCAAATTGATACCCAAGCAGTGATTCAGTTGGGTATTACCTGTTATTTAAAACAGCTATTAGAAGACGGTTTTTTTCAATCTGACCCCCACCCAGGCAACATGGCGGTTAGTCCACGGGGAGACATTATCTTTTATGACTTTGGCACCATGGCAGAAGTTAAAACCATGGCCAAGGATCAAATGATCAAGACGTTTTTTGCCGTGTTAAAGAACGACACTGATGAAGTGGTAGAAACTTTGATCTATATGGGTTTGATTGAACCAGTTGCCGATATGACTCCAGTTAAGCGCATGATTGCTTTTATGCTGAAGGAGTTTCGGGATAAACCTGTGGATGTGAGAGCTTTTGAGCAGATCACCGAAGAAGTTTACTCTATTTTTGAACAGCAGCCATTTCGTTTACCTCCGCAGATGACTTTTGTGGTCAAATCCTTAACTACTCTAGACGGCATCGCCCGCGCCCTCGATCCGCAATACAATCTTCTAGCAGCAGCACAACCCTTTCTAAAACAGATAGCCTTTCAGCAGCAGCAGGGGAGTATGTTGGGGATCCTGGCTCGACAGACTAAAGACTTTATTCAGTATAAACTTAGACAGCCCAACCGCACCCAAACCTCGATCATGCGTCTCGAATCTCGTTTAGATCTAGGGGAGTTGCAGGTTAAGGTTAAATCCATTGAAAGCGAGCGATCGCTCAAGCAAATTCAATTGGGGATTAAAAGTCTGATCTATACCTGCTTATCGGGGTTTTGCCTCTTGTCAGGTTCAGTCTTGCTAGTTGGTCAAATTAAAGGAGTGGCGATCGCCCTGTTCTGTTTTGCCACCTTTTGGTTTATTCTGCTGATGCGATCTTTAACCAGTATGGCAGCTAGGGAAAAAATGTATAAGATGGCGCAAAAATAGGTAGTAGGTAAAAAACTCATTTTGCTTGTACTTGATCTAATATTTGTTTATTCAAAGCAAATCTAGAAGGAAGTTTTAGCAATGAACTACTCTCAAGCACTCAAATGTGCAATTCTTGCTCAAGAAGTTTATCAAGACTTCTCAGGGCTTAGATTTAGTGGATTTCCTAGCGTTACGCCAGAGCTGATTGATTTGGAAAATACGGGGACTCAATGCGCTATTTTTGCCGATGCTGGGACTTCCATCTATATTGTTTTTCGGGGTAGCGAAAACCGCATTGATTGGGACACTAATTTCAATTTAGAGCAAGAAGTCGTTGAATTTCAACAGGACGTGCTGGAAGAAAAAGTTGTTGGCGATCGCGAGCAAGTTTATCCTTATGATGATGAAAGTTCTTCTGGTACTAAAATGCACAGGGGATTTGCTTCTGCCTATATGTCAGTGCGAGAGCGAATTCATAATTATTTGAAGAATCATGCTGCCTCAAGTTTAATCATTACAGGTCACAGTTTGGGTGGAGCTTTAGCAACTTTGTGTGCTGTTGACGTTCAATACAATTTCTCCAATCAAGTCAAAAATATCGACATTTACACTTTTGGCGCTCCTAGAGTTGGCAATAATGGTTTTAGAGTATCTTTTAACCGCCGTGTTCCCAATAGCTATCGCTTTGTCTATGGAATGGATATCGTGCCAGCATTACCAAGACTTTGGCAAGGATACCGTCATGTGGATACTGAACACCGACTTGGTTCTCGTTTCAGCCTCAACTTTTTCTCTCAACGCTTTAAAGATCATGGGATTGTAAATTATATCGCTGCGTTAAAGAAACTAATAGTACAGGGCAGTTGATTGAGAGGAAGATAGTAATACTCTCTCTTAGCTTTTTTGGTAAAGTAGTAGGTCGTCAAATTTGTTTTGAGTAATGAGTAATGAGTTTTTAACCTACTACCTGTACGGGCGGTTCGCGAACCGCCCCTACTACCCACTACCTAATCTCAACCCATCAATTCAAACTTGACGATCTAGTAGTCACTTTCTCAGGCTTCGATCTGCACCATTATTAATAGCGATCGCTTTTTCGGCAATAAACTCCTTTGATGGTGAAGGATCTAGTTTCTTACCAGAGAAGTCCCTTAATAAGCCCATAATGGCTGGAACAACTGTAGGAGTAAGAATAGTTGAGAATGTTAAACCTCCCGTGAGGACGATTCCCAATCCTTGATAGAGTTCCGCACCTTGTCCTGGGATAACTGCTAGAGGTAGCATACCCAAAACGCTAGTTCCCGCCGACATAAAGATTGCCCGTAAGCGATCGCGTGTTGCTTGATAGAGAGATTTATCGTAATTCATCCCTTCTTGTTGTAGTTGTAAGGAGCGATCGACTAAGAGGATGGCGTTATTTACCACAACTCCTGTCAAAATAATAAATCCGAGTGCGGTAATCATATCCAAAGGTACGACTAAACCAGGGATACGGTTAGCAATTACTAAACATAACAACGCACCACTCAATCCCATCGGTACAGTCATCATAATCACCAAAGGATAGACAAAAGAACGATAAAGAGCAACTAATAGTAAGTAAGTAATTAAAATCGATAGGGAAAAAGCTCTTGCTAATTGAGCGACAGTTTCTGCCAAGCGATCCGCAGAACCAGCTAATTCTAAACGATAGCCAGCAGATAGACTATTACGCAAAGGTGCGAGAACTTCATTTTCTGCTTGCTCCACTAAAGAACTCAAAGGTGCATCGGGTGCTAAAGAAGTAGTTAAAGTAACCGATCGCTCTAAATCAACGTGATTGATCACATCGGCACCAGTTGTTTCTTTAATTTCGGCTACATCACTTAATTGAATTAATCCTTGACTTGTATATAAAGGTAATTGGCGCAATTGTTCTGGGGTTTCGACGAAGCTATTTTGCAACTCCACAGACACATCTAACTCTTCTTTGCCATCAAGATAGTCAGAGGCAAAACGTCCACCTAAAGCAGCTTCAACCATCGAGCCGATTTCTGCTTCGTCGATACCAACTTCTGCTAAACGTTCGCGGTTGGGAATGACTTGTAGTTCTCCCGCACCAAAAACAAAGTTAGAACGGACATTTTCTACTCCTGTGAAAGAGCGCAATTTTTCCGTAATTTCCCGATCCAACTGGTTTAATTCGGCTAAATCCGTGCCAATAATATCAATTTCAAATTCTTTACCTGGATCTTGGAAAATAGAGAGCCGAGTTGGCACTAAAAAGCGATAACCAGGAAAATTATTACTGGCAGCGCGCATCCGATCGACCATATCTGCAAGTCCCTGAGTTGTGGCGAATTCAGGCTTTAAAATTGTCGCAATACCCCTTCTTCCAGGTCGTTCTACATACATAACGCGATCGACTTCTGGTTGTTGACGTAAAAATTCTCTTGGTGCTGCTGAAAGCCTAATTGCTTCAGGAATACTCGTTCCTGGTAAGGGTTCTGCTGCCCAAAATACTAAATTGCGATTTCCTTCAGGTAAATAATCAGCAGGAGGTAGGAGAAAAATACAAGAAACTAAAAGAGTTAAAGGAATAGCCAGTAAAAATAATCTACGCCCGATCCTACCTCTGCCTAAAGACCAACTGACCGTATTAGCCAGAAAATTCTCCAATTTATCTTGAAATAACCTAAAAATAGCTGATGTTTTGGCAACCGATCGCTCTAGCCAATTACCATCGAGATATTCTCCTCCTTCGATCATTTGCATCGCTTCGGATTGTTTGAGAAATAAACCAGATAACATTGGTACTAGAGTTAAAGCAGCAAAAAGAGAAAATAAAGAAGAAGCAGATAAAGCGATCGCCATATCAAAAAATAATTGTCCCGCTTCGCCTGTCACCAGCACCAGAGGCAAAAATACCACCACGTTAGTCAGAGTCGAACCCAACATCGCCCCCCAAACTTCTTGCGTTCCATCAATTGCAGCCCGAACTGGTCTTTTTCCTTGTTGTAGATGGGTAAAAACATTCTCAATGACCACGATCGCATTATCGACTACCATACCCACAGCAAAGGCTAAACCTGCCAAACTAATAATATTTAAGGTTCTTCCTAGTAAGGACATAACGATAAATACAGTAATTAAAGTAGTGGGAATAGTTAAAGCAATAACTGCCACTGTTCGCAACGAACCAAGGAAAAGAATCAACACAACTGTAGCTAGCAGCGCGCCAGTCAGTAAATTTCCTTCAACTAAAGCGATCGATTGATTGATATATTCGCTCTCGTCATAGTTATAGACAAAGCGAATTCCTTCTCCATCTCGATCGAACTGAGTTTGAAATTCCGCGATCGTGGCTCGAACCCCTTGAGCTACCTCTGGTACATTCGCCCCGACTCGACGGATAATTGCAATAGCGACGGCGGGTTCGCCATTAAAAATCAAAGCACTCTCTTGAACTGTGCGCCCCATCTGCACTTGGGCGACATCTCTTAGATAGACAGTTCCCGAAGCATCTCGTCGCAGTACAAAGCCTTCCATTTGTTCCAACTGTTGCGATCGACTAACAGTTCTGACTCGATATTCTCTTCTACCCACTACTAAAGGGCCACCCCGAATATCGCGGTTATTATCTTGTAAGACTCCAACCACGTCGCTAATAGTTAAATTGCGCTCGGCGAGTGCTTGAGGATCGATCTTCACCTCTACCTCTCTTTCCCTACCACCAGGAATAATAAACTGTCCTACTCCTTCAATCCGACGCAATCTAGGCACGATGGTATCTTCAGCTAAATCTCGATAGCGATCGGGGTTACTTTGCTCCCCTTCCTTGGGTGCCAGAACGATCCACATCATCGGCGAACTATTGCCACCAACCAACTCTACATCCGATTCACTAGTCTCTTCTGGTAATTCCTCTACCTGCTGCAATTTATTCAGAACATCAACCAAACGTTCGTTGACATCGCTATCCCATTCAAATTCTAGAGTAATGCTACTAAGACCAGGACGAGAATTACTATCGATTTTTTGTACCCCTAGAACCTCCTCCATCCTTTCCTCAATCGGACGAGTTACTAAATCCTCCACTTCTGTAGGAGAAGCACCAGGATAAGGGGTAGTTATCGTGATTTCTGGGCGATCGCCTCCTGGTTGTAATTCTAGAGGCAAATTTAGCAGCGAAAATATCCCAAATACTGTCAGCAAACAAAACAAAACAAAAGTCCCATGTCGCCAACGCACCGCAGTTTCAATAAAATTCATAATAGTTTAATTTTTAGTGGTTAATTTTACCCATTACCCATTACCCATTACCTAATACCCACTACCTATATGCGAAGCGGTATCCTTTAGGACTACCTACCGAACAACCTTAACCATCGCCCCATCACTCAAACCATCTCCACCGCGTAAAACGATCGCCTGTCCCGATCGCAGTTGTTCGTCGAAAATAGCAACGCGATCGCCCATATCAGCAATCATTTCCACTTCAATTTCTCGAACTCGATCATCTGCTACGGTATAAACCAACCAACGATCTTGTCTCCTCGTAATCGCATCTCGCGAGATGACAAAACTAGGGCGATCGCTTTTTAATTGCAGATTGCCCATGACAGCCATCCCAGATAATAAACCCGCAGGAGGATTATCTAAACGCACTCTAACTCTTTGTCTTCTGGATGCCGTATCTGTTGTGGGAACTATCCCTGTAATCGTGGCGCGCCCTTGCCATTGAGGTAAAGCACGAGTATTCAAGGTTACTGGCAATCCTGGTTGAATGCTGCTTGCTAGTTCTTCAGGAACTTCTAAAAAGACATCTAAGCTATCGCTAGCAACTAAAGTCGCGATTTCATCAGCACTTTCGACGTAATCCCCCGCGCTGACGTGCCTTTGCTGCACTACTCCATCAGAGATTGCTTGAATTTGAGTACGCTCTAAATCTATTTCCGCCCGATTTACCGCTGCTTCGGCTGCTGCGACATTTGCTCTTTGTGCTTCAATTTCTTCTCGAATTGGCCCCGCGATCGCTTCTTGTAAAGATGCTTCTGCCTCTAAAGTATTTCCTCTAGCATCATCCACCGCAGAACGGGCTTCAATTAAGCTTCTTTGGGATTGCGCCCCTTGTGCGACTAAATCCGAAGTACGCTCCAAATTATCTCGTGCTTCTTGTTCTCTAGCTCGTGCAGAACTTAAAACGGCTTGTCTTTGAGCGATAATTTCGGGGCGCGTCCCCACTTCTAAACGGGCGAGATTACTTTGTGCTTGTGCCAAACGCGCCTCTGCCTGTGCAAGTGCCACTTCTCCGTCAGCATTATCCAGAATAGCGATCGTCGTTCCTCGCTCGACGCGATCGCCTGGTTCGACGAGAATTTCTTCCACTAAACCATCAATTCGGGAACGAATATTAGCCTGTTGTCTGGATTCTACTTGACCGAGAAGTTCTACTTCTCTAGTAGCATTACCAGTAGTTAAATTAGTTGTTGCGATCGGGCGAGGGGTCGTTGTCTGTTGCGCTACAACAGGTTGAGGTGGATTAGCGCCAGGTTTAAAAACCTGCCAGAGAGTTCCGCCAATAGCAGCGATCGCAATAAAGATAACAATCCAACGCCAAGAATTTTGATGATGAGGTGGCTTAGATAAGGATGGCTCTGATTCTGGCGATTCCTTAGTCACTTTAGGCTCAAAAGTTTTCATGTTGAGATAGTGTAGTGTTAAATAATCATCTAAATAAAAACCCTGCCCGAAATAGTTCGGGCGAAGGTTTAAGGAGCAAGATTTAAAGTCCTAAATTCTAAGATCTAGAAGTAAACTAATTGCGCCAAAAGTTTTATGTTTGAGGAAGATTACTCGGTTCTGTAGTATTGTCAGAATTGTTAGTATCCTTACTACCAGAGCAAGCTTGAGCGGGTAAAGGTAAGATTGTGGCAGCAAGCATTAAAACACCTGCTAACATTGGTATAAACTTGATTTTCATAGTCTTTTTTTCCCAAGTTTTGTTGTTTGTTATTCACCATTATGAAGAGAGAATGTGACAGAGAAATGTCAGCACAATTCAAAATTTAAAATTATCAACTAATCATTAATTAAGCTATCTATACTATGTATGCAGTCATTTCTTCAGAAAAAATAGAAATACCACCAGGAGCGTTATTTCAAATACCTGGTAGTTGGGATGACTATCAAACTTTAAGTCAACAATTAGGCGATCGCTCGATTCCTCGTCTTAAATATCGCCCTGGAGAGATTTGGTTTATGAGTCCTTTACCAGAACATGGACGCAACGCTAGTTTAGTTGCAGATGCGATTAAGGCTATACTCGATCACTTAGGAAAAGAGTATGATGCATTTACTCCTATTACGATGAAGCTACCCCAAAGGAGTGGTATCGAACCAGATTACTGTTTTTATATTGACAATTGGCAAGCAGTTTCGGGTCAAAAAAGAATTAATTGGGAAGTCGATCCAGCACCAGATTTAGTCATTGAAATTGATATTACTAGCTATACAGATATTAATGATTATTTAGCTTATAAAGTGCCAGAAGTTTGGTTGTTTAAGAGCGACCGCGTTACAATTTATCAGTTACAAAATGATAATTATCTAGTTAGTAATTGCAGTTGCTATTTTCCAGATCTCGATATTTTACAGCTAATAGCAGATTGTTTTCAGGTTGCCAGTAATCGCAATACCAGTGCAGCTATTCGACAATTAAGAGACAAATTAAAACAGGTTTAAAGCTTTTATTAATAATAAATTAATTCTCTTACTTGTTCTACAGATAAATCGAGTTTTTTGGCGATCGCAATTTCTAGACGATCTAATTCAGTTGTCGGTATTTTAAATTCTTGTTGTTGAATAACACTGGTAGTTTGGTTGACTTTGACTTGGGAGGAGTTGGATTGGCGATCGACTTTCACTTTAATTGATAAAATTTGCCCAGAGGGAGATGGTTGATTTTGGTTAACTTCTAATTGGCGATCGCTATAATTACTAAGACGTAAATTTTGAGTAGTAATAAATTGAATTATTAGCCAAAAACCCAGTCCAATCAAAGGCAAAGGTAGCCAAAATTCTACACCCAAAGAACCTAAAAAACGAAGCCATTGAAATCGACGCATTCAAAATATTGTAGAATTTGACAAATTTTCATTGTTGAAGTTTAAGTTATACCAATTCTCTATAACAATCCACTAACTTTAATTTAGCCCCTTTGCGTCTTTGCGTCTTTGCGCGAGATTTAAACTTAAAATACTAAGGCAACCCCAAGAAAAAATAGTATTACACAAGTACTCAATCGCGATTGACCCATGCTTATTTTACTTGTAGAAGACGATTTACTACAGTTAGAACCTTTACAAACAGCGTTATCTCAAGCGGGTCATATTGTAGATGGTATTGCAGATAGCGAAATCGCAATTTGGTTAGTGGAGGACAAAGAATACGATCTCTTAATTTTAGATTGGATGCTGCCAAAAATAAATGGCATCGATTTGTGTCGCCAGTATCGAAATCAAGGAAAAACAGCACCAGTATTAATGTTAACTGCCAAAGATACTATTGCCGATAAAGTAAAAGGTTTGGATGCGGGTGCAGATGACTATTTAGTGAAACCGATCGATGTATTAGAATTATTAGCTAGAGTCAGAGCTTTAGGACGGCGATCGCCATTTTGGCAGGGTGAAATTCTTAATGTTGCTGACTTACAATTAGATTTAACCACTTTTACCATCGCCAGAAGCCAAGAAACAATTCAATTATCGGTGCGCGAATTTCAACTTATGGAATATTTAATGCGCCATCCTCACCAAATTTTATCTCGTGAGCGAATTGAAAACTCTCTTTGGAGTTGGGGAAGCGAGCCAGAAAGTAACGCTGTCACAACTTTGGTAAGAAGACTCAGACAGCGTTTAGAAGTAGTAAATGCTAAAGATTGGTTAGAAACAGTCTACGGTATGGGTTATCGCTTAAATCCACAATAAGTAGTAAAAATAAACTTAAAAAGCTTACAGCTTAGAGCTTACAGCTTAAAAAAAATGTTCCATCATAGCCGTCGTCGTCTTGCCTATTGGTTTACCATCTCGATGGGTGGTATTCTGGCTTTGTTTGCTTTGACTCTTTACTACATTCAGTTGAGAGAGAAAATTCGCGTTGTCGATCAAGCATTATATATGCAAAGCAAATATGTCACTTCAAAAACACAATATCAGCTTCAGCAAGAACAATGGCAAATTGAAATTGAAGATATTTCCCTTAACGGCATGAAAGCTTTACCTCTGGGTATGGAAGTAGAGCTAGCTTACATTCGTTGGTACGATCGCCAAGGAAATTTACTGGAGTTTATCGGCAAAAATACAAGACAACAATTTCAAGCAATATCGAAATATCAAACTCTTAATCGCGATCGCTATTGTCAGTCAAGCGATCGCCAAGAATTAGTTCGTCAATTAACATTACCAGTTTATTATGACCAGGTGGCGATCGGTTATTTACAAGTTGCTAATTCTCTGTGTTCGATTCAAAAAGATTTGGCAAAAACTCAATTATTTTTAGCTTTAGGTATACCATTAACTCTGGGTTTGACTGGTTTAGTGGGTTGGTTTTTGGGAGGAGTAGCAATGAAACCAACTGAGAAAGCTTACGAACAATTACAACGTTTTACGGCTGATGCTTCCCACGAATTACGCGCCCCGATCTCGGCAATTTTAAGTAATGCTCAAGTCGGTTTATTATCTCCTGCGGATGATTCTAATCAGCCCCGTCAAAGATTGGAAAATATCGTGACAATTACCAAGTCAACCAGTAGCTTAATTAGTAATTTATTATTTTTAGCCCGTCATGAAGGGAGACTAAATCCTGATGATTTAGAGGCGATAAATTTACACGGTTTTTTGCAATCTTTGAGCAATGAATTTCAAACTTTAGCTAAAGAGAAAAACTTAAATTTTGTTAGTAACCTATCTACTTCAACAGTTGTTTTTCGAGGCGATCGCGAACTTTTACAACAGGCTCTGAAAAACTTAATTAATAATGCCTATAAATATACCCCTGCTGGCGGGAAAGTTTGCCTGACACTTTCAATCAAATCTCGTCAAGGAATTATTACCATCGAGGATAATGGTATTGGCATTCCTCCAGACGATTTACCCCGCATTTTCGATCGCTTTTATCGAGTAGATATCGCCCGCTCCAGAGAAACAGGGGGTTTTGGCTTAGGTCTGGCGATCGCCAAGCAAATTATTCAAGCCCATAATGGTCAAATTACCGTCGAAAGCTCTTTGGGGAAAGGTACGAAATTTAAGATCTTTTTACCTATAGTTTAATTTGACTAGATCGCTTTAAGTTAAATATGGCTTACAGCATCAATTACCTGCTGTCGTAGCCATTGATGTTGAGGACGATTAGTATTACGTTGATGCCAAATCATAGATACGGTAAAACCTTCCATCATCATCGGTGGGGGAAGTAATGTTAAGTCCATTGCCTTGGCACACTGTTGCGCCATACGCCCAGGTAGCAAAGCCACACAATCTGAATTAGCCAGCAGAAAAGGAATTGCCATAAAGTGAGGTGTAGACCAAATCACTTGTCGAGATTGCTGTTGTTGTTCTAGTATTTCATCTCCTGCTCCTTGAAAGTCATCCCGCATGGAAACTAAAAGATGCGATCGCCTAATATAATCTTCCATAGATAACTCTGTCAAAGCATCATCGCTTTTAAACACGCAGATAAACTCTTCTCGATATAAATTTTGCTCGACGTGCCAACTTTTAAGAGGTAATTTAGCACCAATAAATAAATCGATGCGGTTATCGTCTATGGCATCCATCACAGTTTCTTTATTCAAATTAGTAATCCGAATACGAATACCTGGTGCTTGAGTAGTGAGTTGTTGGATTAAATTAATACCGATGGTAGTTTCAACATAATCGCTAGCAGCAATGCTAAAAGTTGACTGGGTAGTAGCAGGGTTAAAAGTTGTTTGAGAAAATAGAGTTGATTCAATGTCGCTCAAAATTTGCCGAACGCGATCGCTTATTTGTCGAGCATAGGGAGTAACTTCCATCTCTCTAGAAGTCCGAATCAAAATATCATCATGCAAAATAATTCGTAATCTTTTCAAAGCATGACTCATTGCCGATTGACTCATGTTCAGCTTTTGGGCTGCCTTTGTGACGCTGACTTCTGCAATTAGAACATCTAAGGCGATTAACAAATTGAGATCGAGTTTACGGAGATTAGTATAGTCAATATTCACAAATCAAACTTGTAAAATCGATAGTATCGATAGTTATTATCTACGATATTTGTTTGACTAATATTATCACTTTTATTAGGGTGTAAATAGGCATTTGCAAGATCGAGCAAGATAAAACCAAAAAATCATCATGAAAATAGTAATTATCGGTGCTAGCGGTACAATTGGTCAGGCTGTTGTCCAGGAACTCTCCCCTAGACACGAAATTGTTAAAGTTGGTCGCCAAAGTGGTGATGTCAATGTTGATATTACCTCCACTGAGTCGATTACCAAGATGTATGAAACTATTGGTGATTTTGATGCTTTAGTGGCAACTACGGGAAATGTTCATTTTGGCGACTTTAACCAGATGAGCGAACAAGATTATTATCTTGGCATTAAAGACAAGTTGATGGGGCAAGTTAACTTAGTTTTAATTGGCAAAAAATATATTAATGAGGCAGGTTCTTTTACCTTAACTAGTGGTGTACTCAGTCACGATCCAATTAAATATGGTTCTTCTGCCAGTATGGTTAATGCTGCTATTGATGGTTTCGTAATTGGTGCTGCCATTGAATTACCCAGAGGAATTAGGATCAATTCAGTTAGTCCTGGTGTTGTTTTGGAATCAATGGATAGCTATGGTAATTTTTTTCGCGGACACGAACCAGTTGCAGTATCAAGAGTTGCTCTAGCTTTTAGTAAAAGTGTTGAAGGCTTACTAAGCGGTAAAGTCTTTCGAGTACTTTAGTAAAATCAAATAAAACTTTGTCAAGCAGCGAGAAAAATTTAATTATGGTCAAAATCATTGACTTTATAGCTAAAATTGTCAGCAATTTTAGCGAGGTTAGTTTTATTCCACCAACCGCTATCAGTAATGCAGTACGTTATGCGATCGCTCAACCCAAAGAAGTCGCAGTGAACGAAATTGTAGTACGTCCAGCTAACCAAGAATTATAAACTCTCATCCAGGTTAAATTAATGAAATTGTTGCTTGTACTCCTTGCTGTAATTGCTGGAGGACTTCTACCAACTCAAGCTGGAATCAATGCTCAATTAGCAAGGAATCTCGGTCATCCACTTTATTGATAGTTGGTGTGGGTCTAATTCAAAGATTTTAAAGCGATAAATTTTATTTTATACGGAGATCAAAATACAGCCTACGCTTCACTTTTCGCTCAAAGCTAACATCAAACTATTAATGTTGTAAGGAACTTAAATCATGGTAAAAATCGTTCGTTTTCATCAATTTGGCGACGCTGATGTACTTCAGCTAGAAGAATTACCCATAACTGAACCAGGAAAAGGAGAAGTGCGCTTAAAAGTCGAAGCGATCGGCTTAAATAGAGCAGAAGTTATGTTTCGCCAGGGAGCATATTTAGAAGAACCAGATAGTTTTCCCTCGACTCTGGGTTATGAAGCAGCAGGGGTTATTGATGCAGTAGGGGAAGGAGTAACTGAATTTAAGATTGGCGATCGCGTCTCGACTATTCCTGGTTTTTCGATGAAAAATTATGGTGTCTATGGGGAAAGTGCGCTCGCTCCTGTAGCGATGGTTGCTAAATATCCTGACAAGTTATCACCTCAAGAGGGAACGGCGATCTGGATGCAATATATTACAGCTTACGGAGCATTGATTGAATATGGACAGGTAAAATCGGGGGATTTTGTCCTAATTCCAGCAGCTAGTAGCAGTGTGGGTAATGCAGCTATTCAAATAACTAAAGCTCAAGGTGCAACTGCGATCGCTACCACCAGAGGAGCGAATAAAAAACAAACGCTGTTAGATAATGGCGCAGATTATGTAATTGTTACCAATGAGGAAGATTTACCTGCCAAGGTTATGGAATTTACCAACGGACAGGGAGCAAATATCATTTTCGATCCTGTAGCTGGTTCTTATATTGAAACTCTCGCCAATGCAGCAGCCAGAGGGGCAACAATTTTTGAGTATGGTGCTTTAAGTATGGAAACAACACCTTTTCCGCTATTTCCTGCATTACAAAAAGGTCTAAAAGTCCAAGGCTATACTTTATTTGAAATTGCTGGTGATCCAGTCAAGCTAGAAAAAGCCAAACAATATATCTATGATGGTTTAGAATCTGGCAAACTCGTCCCAATTTTAGATCGCAGCTTTCCCCTAGAACAAATCGCTGATGCTCATCGTTATATGGAATCTAATCAACAAAACGGCAAGATTATCGTTACAGTCCCCTAAGCTTTAATTAAGCTAAACAACCAAACTATGCAGATAGACCGACGTAAAATTTTTAATTTAAGGGAGTAAATATTTCAGTGGAAAAAGCTTACGGACTAGAAATACCTCAAACTTTAGCAGAAATATGTCATCCAGAACGCATGGCACTGTTAGTTTACGATTTGCAGGTTGGCATTATTAATCAGTTGCCCAAAGAGAAAGGAGAGTATATTACTAAACAAACATTACAAGTATTAGAAGCAGCCCGAAAGGGAGGATTTCGCGTTTTTTTTAGTCGTCATTTATCTTTACCCAAAGAAGCAGCAGGAGTTTTTCAACTGCGTCAGGCAATGATGTGGCAACGAACCAATAAAGTAAGCGAAGTCAAACCTTGGTTTTTGCGAGATGCCGATGGTTTTCAATTAATTCCAGAATTATCCCCCCTTCCCTCAGAGGTGATCTTCGACAAAATTACTATGTCAGCATTTGAAGGCACATTTCTCGATCTTGCTTTGAAAGATTGCGGGATTAACTCTTTTGCCATTGTGGGAATAGCCACAGAAATAGGAATAGAACCAACCATACGTCATGGTTCAGATCGCGGTTATATCCCAGTTATGGTGACTGATGCTTGCGGTGCAGGAAATGACCAAGCAGGAGAGCGATCGCTTGAAAGCATAAAGTTTATTGGCGATGCCATGTTAACCAATGTTGAAACTATTAGTGGTCTTTTTCTTCAACACAATTAATAGTCAAAATCTATTTGTGTAATTGTCGGAGTAAAGGTACGAAATTTAAGATTTTTTTACCTATTTATCTAAATTGACATAGAGAAAATCTAAAACAAATTTTAAAGCAGAGGGGGCTTCGACTAAACTTACAGATATTCGCGCTGAGAAATATTTATGGACAATCTAGCACTTTGGCAACGCTATCAAGACTGGCTTTATTTTAATGAAGATTTAGGCTTCTATTTAGATATTAGTCGCATTAGCTTTGATGCAGCCGAGATCGAACAATTACAACCTAAGTTTGACAGGGCATTTGAAGATATTGCAGCTTTAGAAGCTGGGGCGATCGCTAATCCTGATGAAAACCGCATGGTTGGTCACTATTGGTTACGAGATCCTGAACTAGCACCGACTCCTGAACTAAGACAAGATATTATCGACACCAATAATAGCGTGATCGATTTTCAACAAAAAATACATAGTGGAGAAATTCATCCTCCCAATAGTGCTAAGTTCACCGATATTCTTTCGATTGGGATTGGTGGTTCGGCTTTGGGCCCTCAGTTTGTGGCTCAGGCTTTAGCGCCTCATGAACCTCCCTTGAGGATTCATTTTATTGATAATACCGATCCTGCGGGAATCGATCGAGTAATTGCCGAGATTGGCGATCGCCTTTCCACCACTTTAGTCTCGGTGATTTCTAAGTCTGGTGGCACACCAGAAACTCGGAATGGGATGCTGGAGGTTAAGAAAGTTTATGCTGACCACAACCTCGATTTCGCTGCTCATGCTTTTGCAATTACGGGAAAAAGTAGTAAATTAGAGGCGATCGCTGAACGTGAAGGCTGGCTAGCTATTTTCCCCATGCGTGACTGGGTTGGGGGACGGACTTCGGAATTATCTCCCGTAGGTTTAGTCGCTGCTGCCTTACAGGGAATTGACATCAAGGCGATGTTGGAAGGGGCAAAGGCAATGGATGCGTTGACTCGTAAGCCTAGCCTTAAGGATAACCCCGCAGCACTACTAGCGATGGCTTGGTACTGTGCAGGACACGGTAGGGGCGAAAAAGATATGGTAATTCTGCCCTATAAAGACAGTCTCTTGCTATTTAGTCGCTATCTCCAGCAGCTAATTATGGAATCCTTGGGTAAGGAGATGGATCTAGATGGCAAGGTGGTCAATCAGGGGATTGCGGTCTATGGTAATAAAGGTTCAACCGACCAACACGCTTATGTTCAGCAGCTAAGAGAAGGAGTCAATAACTTTTTCCTCACCTTTATCGAAGTCTTAGAAGATCGCTCTGGTGAATATGTGGAAATTGAACCAGGTACTACTTCTGGGGACTACCTCAAAGGATTTTTATTGGGTACTCGGACAGCCCTGAACGACAAACAGCGCGATTCAATTACCATTACCATACCCAAGGTCAACGAGCGCATTGTTGGTGCTTTAATTGCCCTTTATGAACGGGGAGTTAGTATCTATGCTTCTTTGGTGAATATCAACGCCTATCACCAGCCAGGAGTTGAAGCGGGAAAAAAAGCAGCAGCGACGGTGTTAGATATTCAGAAAAAAGTCGTAGATACCCTCAAACAAACTGATACCCCTCTGTCTCTTGATGAATTAGCAGCCAAGGCTCAAATTAAAGACGAAGTGGAAACCGTTTATAAAATTGTGCGCCATTTAAACGCTAACCAGCGAGGTATTATCGTCCACGGTAATATTGGTCAACCCAAGACAGTTAAAGTTGCTTGGCAAAAATAATCCTGGCAACTATGTAAACGATAGTCAATTCCCCTAAAAAACATATGGTAAAGGGCTTTGCCCTAGCTATTAGCTTTTAGCTTTTAGCTATTTACTTAAGTAAGGCGGAAACGGTCAGGTTTTCAAGGGGCTGACTCTGAAGGAAATCCTTTAGGGCGTTTGCCCCTACGATGAACTATAGCCATACGTAAAAACGTTAGGACATTTTTGAAATCCTACTTCCGTCTTACGAAATTTCCTTATCCGAAGGTGTATCCTTTAGGACAACGCGGGTTCCCCGCGCGACGCGAAGCTAGTCCTTTAGGGCAACGGAATTTCGCGCTATTTCCTACTTCCTATTTCCTATTTACGAGTCGATTACTATTAATGTCCTAATCTAACTTTGTACGGCTATATCAGCTATCAGCAAGTAGCCTGCTACACCGAAACCGATAAAATTTGGCAACCAAGCAGCTAACCAAGGAGGAATCACACCTGTAATTCCTAATGAACCCAAGGCAAATCCTAAGCAGTAATAAGCAAAAACAATTCCTACACACAAGGCAAAACTTCTGGCACGATTTAGCTCAAAGTATTTGATTCCTATGGCTGAACCGATTGAGGCAAAGACCACACAGATAAAGGGAAAGGCATATTTTTGCTGTATTCGTACGGTAAACTGAGCAATCTTGGTTGGTTCTCCACTATCTTCGATCAAGTTCAAATATTCTTTCGCTTGGTGGATGTTCATATCTTCAGTACTGCGTCCTTGATTGACAATCTGGAAAAAAGTTTTTGGGAAAGACAGTTGTTTGGCGGTAAATTTTTCCTTATTATTGATTTTGGCTTTGCGATCAAAGCGAGCGATCGCTCCTTGAGCTAAATTCCAAGTCTGCTGTTGCTGATTCCATTGAGCCGATTGGGCGGTAATCATCTGGTCTAGATATTCTTGGCTAAAACTGAGAATAGTTACGTTAATTAACCTCGGTTGCTTATATTGTTCGGCAAAGTAGATTCGCTGGACTTTTTTAGTCCCATTCAAACCTGATGCATATTCGGCATAGTAGATGTTTTGATGTTGTAGATTTAATTCTGTCTTGATAATGTAAGGATTCTGGAGTAAATTTGCTTGATAGTTAGCAGCAGGAACAATTAGTTCATTGAGGAGAAATGTAATTCCAGTAACGATCAAACTAAATAAGAAGGCAGGTAAAATAACTCGATAGATGCTAATACCAAAACTAAACAGGGCGGTTAATTCGCGATCGCTATTTAATCGACCATAGATGCTCAAGCTGGTTAAAAGCATCGAAATTGCTAAAGCATAAGCAGCATACTCAGGAATCTTCAGACCAAAGATCGCCAGGGCAATCGGTATCGGTAGATGATATTCACTAACTTTATGGGATAGATCGGCAACTGTACCAATAGCGACTCCTAAAGCAGTTAATAAACTGACGCTAAAAAGAAAAAACCAGCTTAATTGCTGAACTAAATAGCGATCCATTAATGAGATTGGGCAGCTATGTTTAATACTTTGGTAATCGAATTTCATTAAATAAGCTGTAAGCTATAAGCTGTAAGCTGTAAGTTCTAGGCTCACTGAGATACATTACACTATTAACATCAAACTATAAGATATGAATCAGGTTACCGTTAGTGTCCCTGCGACCACAGCAAATATTGGAGTTGGCTTTGATTGTCTGGGTGCAGCTTTAACTATGGCAAATGAGTTTCAATTTGTGGTGGTTGATAGTGATACTAAATTAAAGATTATCGTTGAAGGAGAAGAGGCCCATAAAGTAGGATTGGGTGACAATAATCTAATCTATCGTTCTTTACTTCAGTTCTATCAACACATTCAACAAACACCACCTCATCTAGAAATTACTATTAAGCTAGGAGTTCCCCTGTCACGGGGTTTGGGTAGTTCTGCCACAGCAATTGTCGGCGGTTTATTGGGGGCAAATAGCCTAGCGGGAAATCCCCTCAGTCAAAAGGAAATTATGCAAATGGCGATCGCCATTGAAGGTCATCCAGATAATGTAGTTCCCGCTTTACTGGGTAACTGTCTGCTATCGGTGGAAGATCGAGGAGAATGGCAAATTAGTCAAATTCCTTGGCATCAAGATATTATTCCCATTGTGGCTATTCCTAATTTTGAATTATCTACTAGAGAAGCGCGTGAGGTATTACCCACAGAATATAGTCGCAGTGATGCCATTTTTAATATTTCTCGCATGGGACTATTAATTAGAGCCTTAGAAACTAACAACCCTGCCTGGCTCAAAACTGCCTTAGCCGATCAATTACATCAACCCTACCGCCAAAAACTAATTACGGGCTATCAGCAAGTAGAACAGGCTGCTATTGCTTCTGGGGCATATGGTCTGGTAATTAGTGGCGCAGGCCCGACTTTACTGGCTCTAGCTAATCCTGAACGAGTAGAACAGGTAGTTAAATCAATGACGGTAGCCTGGAATAAGATGGACATTGAATCTCAAGTGCGATCGCTGGCTATCAATCCCGCAGGCGCAAAAGTTGGGTAATGGGGAACTGAAATTCGCTGTAAAATCAAACTCTAACTAATCTGTCTTTGATTCTAAAATTGCTGTAACTATTGAACTAACTACAATTGGCGCAGTAATTGCCCGCAGAATACGCTTGCCTAAAGATACAGGTTGGAAACCCAAAGCGATCGCTTTTGCGACTTCTACATCTGTCCAGCCTCCCTCGCAACCTGTAGCAATAATTATTTCCGCTGGGGTTTGTTGCTGTAGACTACTCCAGAGAGTTGGTATATCTCCCCGCGCCACGCAGATATATTTATTCTGAGTTGCTTTAACTTGTTCTATTGCCGAGATATAGGTTACGGGTTCTAATATTTGCGGTACGATCTGTCTTTCTGATTGTTCGGCTGCTTCGGTAGCAATTTTGCGCCAACGTTGAACTTTGTTGGGGTTAGGCTTGAGGAGAGTGCGATCGCTAATTACAGGGATAAAGTTACTGACACCCAATTCTGTACAGCAACGGATCACCTGTTCGTAACCGCTACCTTTGGGTAAAGCCGTAATCAGACTTAGTGTAGAAGGCAACTCGGTTTTGATTTCAACTGATTCAATAATCTGTGCTGAGGATTCTGTAATTTCCGCTAACCAAGCATTACCCACACCATCTAATGCCAGAAAGCGATCGCCATTACCCAGTCGTAACACTCGCAAGAGATAATGCAACTGTTGAGCATCTAAAATGATTTGCTCTTGTTGGATTTGTGCCGAATTAATGACTAAACGATAGGTCAAATGATCTGAGATTATCTACTTTATTAATATTTATCTAGTTAAGCGATCGCGAAGCGTAGGCGGAGCCTAATCGCACTATTGTTTAAATAGTTTAAATTATAAAATGCGATCGCCATGTTTAACCTTGGCTAATTAACTAAGCTTGAAACTTCTCGGTAATTCGTTTCATTGCCTCGTTAACATTGTCCCGACTGTTAAATGCCGAGATGCGGAAATAACCTTCCCCTGCTGCACCAAAACCAGATCCTGGAGTGCCTACCACGTTACAGTTCAAGAGTAATTTATCGAAAAAGTCCCAGCTAGATAAGCCGTTGGGTGTTTTAACCCAAACATAGGGAGCATTTGTTCCGCCGTATACTTCAATTCCTGCTGCGGTTAGCTGTTCGCGGATGATTCTAGCGTTTTCGAGATAAAAGCTGACTAATTCCTTAATTTGCGCTTGCCCAGCTTCAGAATAGACTGCCTCTGCACCCCGCTGAACGATGTAAGATACGCCGTTAAACTTAGTACATTGACGACGATTCCACAATTGCCAAATTTTGACCTCAGAACCGTCTTTTGCTGTACCGAGCAAGTTTTGAGGAACTACGGTAAAGGCGCAACGAGTCCCCGTAAAGCCAGCATTTTTGGAGAAAGAACGAAACTCGATCGCACAGTCTTTTGCTCCTTCAATCTCATAAATTGAGTGAGGTAAATCGGGATCGGTGATAAAGGCTTCATAAGCTGCATCAAACAGAATTAATGAGCCGTGTTGCTTGGCATAATCTACCCAAGCTTGAAGATGTTCTCTGGTGGCCGTTGCTCCTGTAGGATTATTAGGGAAACAAAGATAAATTAGGTCTACTTTTTCGCGAGGAATTTCAGCCGTGAAGTTATTTTCAGCACTGATGGGAAGGTAAACCAAACCCTCATATTTACCATCTTGAGCTTCTCCTGTATGTCCAGCCATGACGTTAGTATCAACATACACGGGATAAACAGGATCGGTTACGGCAATCTTATTATCATTGCCAAAAATATCGAGGATATTGCCACAATCACACTTAGAACCATCTGAAATGAAGATTTCCGACGCATCTATGTCGCAACCACGGGATTGAAAGTCTTGTTGGGCAATTTTCTCTCTTAACCAAAGATATCCCTGTTCTGGGCCATAACCTTTAAAGGTTTGGCGATCGCCCATTTCTTTAGTCGCTTCAATGATTGCATCGCGACAGGCAGCAGGCAAGGGTTCGGTGACATCCCCAATCCCCAGCTTAATAATTGATGCATCAGGATTTTCGGCTGCAAAAGCACTAACTCGCCGTGCAATTTCAGGAAACAGATATCCTGCTTTAAGTTTGAGATAATTATCGTTGATAGTTGCCATTGATTTTTTGCTACGAACGCCATATATCAAGCTTACTGTTATCTGGCAAATTATAGCCGTACAAAATTAGATTAAGACATTATTATAGTAATCGGCTCGTAAGTAGGAAATAAGAAATAGGAAATAGGAAGTAGTATTTCAAAGATGTCCTAACGTTTTTACCTAGGGATGTGTATAAAATCCAAAAAATAATGATACAAATTAATTTCCTCTATTTCGCTACTTCCCCATCTATAGTAAACATTAAAATATTTCTTATTAGATCTAGAAGGTTTTTGGCAAAAAAAAGCGCTGGCGATCGCTAGCACTCTTAAAGTTATTACCGATAAATTATCATGTTACCAATAGCATTAACGACGTAACCATTTAGATGCAACTGCACCCAAGGCTGCACCCACAACAGGATTACTCAAGAATTTAATTAAAGCAGGCTGATCTGCCATTACTTCTTGGAAAATGTCAGGATGAGAATGATAGGTAAAGTTAGCCAGTTTACTCACATCATCAGCGTTCATCCGACTCGCATGATGAGTAGATAAACCCAGTTGACTTGCTACATCTCTTTCCTTAAGTCCTCTTTTGTCGAGGTGTTTTAAAAACTCTCTAGCTACATCATCTCTTTCATTCGGCTTAATTTGTGCGATCGCCTTTTGCAACTCAGGTTCCATTTGTTGTGGCGAAACGTTTTCGTGATGAAAAGCATTACGGAACAAACCGTGTCTTTCTTGTCTGCTAGAACGATTAGCAAAATCATCAAAGTTATCGTAACTATCTTCATTTATCTCTGAATTATCCAGAGATTCAACCTTACCACCAGCAAGGTCATTCATAACTTGTTTTTTATACTGGTCACTACTGGACATAATTATTGCTCCTAAGTTATTAAATTCTGATAAATTCTGACTACATGCGATTTAGCTTTCGACTATCCTTGATATTCGATATTATTGGAACGCGCATTATATTTAGCAGTCAAAACTCTTTCTTTATCTGGTGCATACATCAAAACAGTTAGATCTTGATTGGGGAAATTCTGATGAAAACCTTTAGTTAAAGCTTTAGCTAATGTTTTAACTTCTGTTGGTTTAACCTGTTCAGAAATCACTATGCCTAACTTATTGTTGTCCCTTACATAAGCATCCTTAACTAATCCTTGGCTAGTACTAATTACCCAATCACCAAATTTTTGTCCCGCAAGGCTATTTCCTGTCTCTAACTGTGAATAAGCTTGAGTTTTATTTATTGTTGGATTAGGAACAGTAGCAGTTGAACTAGAAGAACAAGCTGTAGTAGTTGCAACTATTAAAATTACTAAGGTTGTAATTAAAAAGCGGCGAATATTACTTAAACTTTTGATCATAAATGTAGCTCCTGATATTTACTATTGGTTAATAATCTTGAGCAAGAATTAAGCACAAAAAATTGCTAGCTAGACAATAATTATTTTTGACTAGTTGCTGTCAAAATATTTCTGCTCACTCTAATTTTTTTGTGTCTACTAGCTTATTTTTTCTAGTATTTACCTAAATTAGCTTACTCAGTTTTCTGTATTTATTGTTACCAATTACGATAGGCTGGATTCTATTAAAACTTCATCTATCTAAAGCAATAAACTAGCAAAATTATTACTCAAGCTAATTTTTAAATGAGACATTAATTATTGTTATGTGTATTTTTAATTATGGATTTTTTGACTATTGCTATGAATTTTACTCAGATACTTAATCTGTTTAAGCTTAAGAGAATGTCTGAGAACTCAATTCTGTTATACTTAGACCCTATCAGATCCCCCCTAGCCCCCCTTAACAAGGGGGGAATCGGAATCAAAGTCCCCCTTAACAAGAGGGGAATCGGAATCAAAGTCCCCCTTAACAAGAGGGGAATCGGAATCAAAGTCCCCCTTAACAAGAGGGGAATCGGAATCAAAGTTCCCCTTAACAAGGGGGATTTAGGGGGAGCTACCCACTGGAAACGTAGCAATTAGACTTTTTAGATATCCTCTAATGCCATAAAACCTCACTGATCTTTCCTGCTTCTACTGCGAGGATTTGGGAATCTTTAATCCAGTCGTGATTGAAAGTGTCGATATGGGTAGTAGTGATCATGGTTTGAAAGCGATCGCCGATTACTTCTAATAGTTGTTTTTGGCGATTGGGATCTAGTTCGGCTAATACGTCGTCTAACAGCAGTAAAGGTGGTTCTCCTACTACTTCTTCAATCAGCTTTAATTCCGCTAGTTTTAAGGCTAATACGAGGGTGCGTTGTTGTCCTTGAGAGCCATAGTAACGAGCAGGGGTTTGATTAATGACCAACTCGATTTCGTCGCGGTGCGTCCCCACCATTGTTTTACCCTGATATTGCTCCACCATACGGCGTTCTTTAATCTTGGCGAGAAAAGCCTGCTGCACAATTATGGGGTCATCTTCTAACCACTTAACGTTAGGCAGATAATTAACCTCTAGACGTTCTGTTTCGCCACTAATACGCTTGTGCCAAAATTCGGCAATGGGAGCAAGTCTAGCTATCACTCTAGCGCGTCGGCGTGCCACCCTCGAACCTGCTGCTGCTAGCTGTTCATCCCATAATCTTAGCTGTGGTTCAAATGTCGCTAGCTCTATCGACTCGTTTTCTTGCTTGACCGCACGAATCTTTTTCAGTAAGGCATTACGCTGTTTTAGCACCTGGTTATACTGCTGTAAAATGCTGGAATAAACAGGCTCTAATTGAATTAACAAGCCATCTAACCAACTACGCCGAGCATCTGGCGCACCCCGAACCAGATCTAAATCTAGACTAGAAAACTGGACTGCATTCAGCACCCCCAAAAAGTCTAGCTGACGGCGTAAATTTTCTTGGTTTACCGCTACGGTACGCCTTCCCTGCTTACGAAACACGACTTTTAATTCACTAGTGCCATAAGCTCGTTCAACGGTTGCGTCGATCTGTCCTGTCGTGGCAGAATCTAAAACCAATTCGCGATCGCGACTCGTACGATGACTCTTGAGGGATGCTAGTAACTCAACCGCTTCTAACAGATTAGATTTTCCTTGAGCATTATTGCCTACTAAGATCGTCTTCTGTGCCGTAAATTCAATCTGGCGATCGACATAATTCCGAAACGATCGCAGACGCAAGCTTTTTAAATACATTGATCGGGTTGCCGATTGAAAATATGGCGTACAGAATGCTATGTTTTTAGGTTTTGAAGATTATTCTCCTACGGAAGAAGCAAATTCGGGCTGTTGTTCGAGTTGAGCTTGCTTTTCTTTGTCTTTACGACGTTTTTTGGCATACAGTTGGATACTCGCCACCATGGTGATCACCAAAGCAGCTACCAGCCACGTTGCAGCATCAAGAGGTAAACTATTTTTAAATACAGCCAAAAGCACAATTAACACCAGTAAAATTGTCGGCGCTTCATTTAAGGCTCTAAACTGCTGTCCTGTCCACTGACATTCGTCCGCAGCTAGCTTGTTCATGATCCGCTTACAGTAGTGATGGTAGCCAATCAACAAAATAACAAAAGCTAACTTAATATGTAGCCAAGTTGATTTTAAGATTTCTGGTTCGGTAGAAATTAAACCAATTGCCATTGCTACCGTTAAAATCATCCCAGGAGTAGTAATAATGCTATAGAGACGTTGCTCCATAATGCCATATTGCTTCTTCAGGATGCTACGGGCTGGTTCGGGTTCTTGTTGTGCTTCTGCATGATAAACAAACAACCTGACTAAATAAAACAACCCTGCAAACCAGACTACAATCCCAATCAGGTGAAATGCTTTGAACCAGTAATAAGCCATAAATATTATTATTATTGCGATTAAAAACTTTTTTCCTATGTAAGTGAAGTGTATATTTTTTTGCCACTCACATCACATCTACGCAATAAAATTTTAAGGACTAGTTTGATTTTCGATCTTGCCTGAGGTTAAAGAAAATGAGATAACGGGACTGGCCAGATTTGAACTGGCGACCTAGCGCTTCAGATTAGTGTAGGTTTCCCTACTCTCTGGACTATCCCTTCACCATGGGCAAAATACCTTTAGGTGGTGGCCGTTATGTTGCAGACAGTTCTAGTAACTAGACTTAAAAATACACTGTTCCCTGTTTGTATACCTGCAACCAGTCTCTGCACCTTCTTTACCAGGAACTATAAAGCTTGGCTCAAGATTACCTTGGTTGTAAACTAACTTGTCAACAACTTTAGGCTTCCCTGAATTTGACCACATTCATTAATGAAGTTTCCCCCATCATGCCCGATGCTTCAGGAGGCACTTGCTCTATCCAACTGAGCCACAGCCCCTTGTATATCTCATATATATCTCATAGAGAATCTTCCTCAAGATAAACCAACAAGACAAAGGGAATCTGCATAAAGATATTTTTGTATATAAAACTTAACTAGATTAATAAATATTGCAACATCGATTCATACTTCTGTTATCCAAAGAAATAAATTTATTATCAGTTCAGGAAAAAAATCAAAATTTACCAAATTTAGGAGAAAAATACTATGACTTATTTAACTTTATTAGCTGCAACTGCACCTCATACCGTATCGTGGAGTCCTAAAGTGGCTTTTGTAATGATTGCCTGTAATATTGTGGCGATCGCTATTGGCAAATTCACTATTAAATATAAGAATGCTGGCCCTCAACTGCCTTCTCCCGCTTTATTTGGTGGGATGGGACTACCTGCTTTATTAGGTACTACTAGTTTCGGTCATCTTTTGGGTGCAGGGATGATTTTGGGTCTAGCTAATGCTGGTGCATTGTAAGTTAGAACAGCTTTAAACTTGTGAAGAATAAGTAGGGAGAAAATGAAATAACACAAAAATTCAAACTCTCCCTGCTATGAACTAGTAGATCGTTAAGTTTGAATTGATGGGTTGAGATTAGGTAGTAGGTAGTCCTAAAGGATACCGCTTCGCATATAGGTAGTAGGGTAAATCAATATGCAACTTTGGTTGATTTACTTAACAAATAAAATCCAAATCAGTAACTAACTAAAGTATTAATATTATTACTATCTTTTATCCCTCTTTAGAAAGATTTAATCAATATTTCTGCTTGATAAATTCTACATATAAGCCAGATGAGTTTGATAACCAATCGATAATTGAGTTCATTGAACTATCTGATATACGCTTATTAGCTTTGGTTTTAGTCTCATGTAAAGATAACTTTTACTCATCGGGACACTAAACACAGTTAGCTTTTTATAGGTAGCGTTTTTAGCTACTACTCTTTGAAGTCTTCAAAACTAAATTAGCACTAATTTAGGTGAATTTAGTGTCGGATGCTCTCGGATGCCTTTTGCTCGATCATTATTGAATCTAGATCTGTGCAGCATCAAAGTAAAGTATCGGCATATTAGTTTTGTTCTGTATCTAATCTGCTCGATCAAATAAAGAAAAATTTTGACACTTTGACACTTTTTTATTTTTTCATTGGCTTTTGCTGTGCGCAGAACAATTGTCAAACTGCTTTTGAGAGTGCTTTTAGTTTCAGGACATCGATCAAACAAAACACAATCCAAAACACAATATTATCTAGGAGGAAAAAGATTATGGCTTTAATTCGTTGGCAACCTTTTCATGAAATGGATGCTTTACAAAGAGATATGAATCGTATGTTTGAAGCTTTGGCATCAAACGAACAGACTTCAATGAGACAAGCATTTATGCCTTTGGCAGAAATGGAACAAACAGAGGATGCAGTACACCTCAAGGTGGAAGTACCAGGTATGAACGCCAATGATTTAGACGTGCAGGTGACTAAAGATGCGGTAATGATTACTGGTGAACGTAAATCTGAGTCTAAGTCAGAAAAAAATGGCATGAAACGTTCAGAATTCCGTTATGGTAGCTTTAGTCGTACCATTCCCCTACCTGTTCCTATTGATAATAATCAAGTCAAAGGAGATTATCAAGACGGTATTTTAACTTTAGAATTACCTAAAGTACAAAAGCAAGAAAATAAGGTTACCAAAGTAAACTTAGGCTCGCGTGACAGTAAAAACATCTCGGAATCTTCTCAATCAAACTCAAATTCGCAAATGGAAACTAGTTCTAATTCTATCAGCGAACCATCAACCGAAAAGGTTGTTGTCACATCTGAAACTGGTGGATATGGTAATCAAGATGCTTGGGATAATAGCCAACAAACTAATTCAGAGCAAGTCTCAGCTAGTTAATTCTTTTACTCCGTAATTGCCAAAAAAATGTAGATAAATTGTAGAGAGCGAGTAACGAGCAAAATATTTTTTGTTACTCGCTTCCTTTCTATTGCACTTAATTTTAATTAATTAGTTTTCAACAGTTTAAATCCCTTACTGTACATAGACTCAAAAAAATGAAATTATGGCAAAAGTTGTAGGTATTGATTTAGGAACAACCAACTCTTGTATAGCTGTATTAGAAGGTGGACAACCCACCGTAATTGCTAACGCCGAAGGACAGCGTACTACGCCTTCAGTAGTGGCATACAATAAAAATGGCGAGCAGTTGGTCGGACAAATTGCCAAACGGCAGGGGGTAATGAACCCTAGGGATACATTTTATTCTGTTAAACGTTTTGTTGGACGCAGATATGATGAAGTCAGGAATGAAACCAGCAGTGTTTCTTATGAAGTTGTTAGAGATAGTAAAGGTAGCGTTAAAATCAAGTGTCCCGTATTAAATAAACAGTTTGCACCCGAGGAAATTTCGGCTCAAGTACTGCGTAAACTAGCAGATGATGCTAGTAGTTATTTAGGGCAAAAAGTAACCCAGGCAGTCGTTACTGTTCCTGCCTACTTTAACGATTCCCAAAGACAAGCAACTAAAGACGCTGGGAAAATTGCTGGTTTAGAAATACTGCGGATTATCAACGAACCAACCGCAGCAGCATTAGCTTATGGCTTAGATAAAAAAAGCCAAGAAACTATTCTAGTATTCGATCTAGGTGGTGGTACGTTTGATGTTTCGATTCTAGAAGTAGGAGAAGGTGTATTTGAAGTTAAAGCCACAGCAGGGGATACTCACCTTGGTGGTAACGACTTCGATCGAGAAATTGTCGATTGGTTAGCGGCTGAATTTAAAAGCAACGAAGGTATCGATCTGCGTCAGGATAAACAAGCTTTACAAAGACTAACCGAAGCAGCCGAAAAAGCCAAAATGGAGCTATCAGGGGCGACTCAAACCAATCTCAACTTACCTTTTATTACCGCTACCCAAGATGGCCCAAAACATCTAGATATGACCCTAACGCGATCGCAATTTGAACAGTTATGCTCTGATTTATTAGATCGCTGTCGCATTCCCGTAGAACAGGCTTTAAAAGATGCTAGTCTGAGTAATTCCCAGATTGACGAGGTTGTTTTAGTTGGTGGTTCAACACGTATTCCTGCCGTCCAATCTTTAGTAAAACGTATTACTGGTAAAGAGCCTAACCAGGCAGTAAACCCAGATGAAGTAGTGGCTGTTGGTGCAGCAATTCAAGCTGGGGTGTTGGCAGGTGATGTTAAAGATATTTTATTACTCGATGTTACGCCATTGTCTTTGGGTGTTGAAACATTAGGCGGTGTTATGAGCAAGCTTGTTCCTCGCAATACTACTATTCCTGTGGAGAAGTCAGAAGTATTTTCTACTGCTGCTGACGGACAGACAAATGTTGAAATTCACGTCTTGCAGGGCGAACGCGAAATGGCAAGCGATAATAAAAGCTTGGGTACATTTCGCCTTGATGGTATTCCTCCCGCACCTAGAGGGATACCTCAAATAGAAGTTAAGTTTGATATTGATGCTAACGGTATTCTTTCTGTATCGGCAAAAGATAAAGCCAGCGGGAAAGAACAGTCGATTACAATTTCTGGCGCTTCTACCCTGGACGAAAAGACAGTAGAACAGATGGTCAAGGATGCGGAAACTAACGCCGAAGCAGATCGTCAACGTCGAGAAAAAATAGATCTTAAAAATAATGCGGATTCCTTGGCATATCAAGCCGAAAAACAACTCAAAGACTTTGGTGACAAAATGTCCGCCAACGACAAAGAACGAGTTGAAGGCATGGTTAAGAATCTACGGCAAGCAATACAACACGACAATTACGATCGCCTGAAGTCTCTAACCGAGGAGTTACAACAAGCTATGATGCAGATTGGCAGCTCGATGTATACGAATAATGACGGGTCTAATAACAATAGTTCTAGTCGTGCAGGTACCTCATCAAATAGCGATGGTGATGAAGTGATTGATGCTGATTTTGTCAGTCAGTAATTTAGTCGTTGCTGATTGAAACTATGAAATGGCAGCTTTGGTTTCAAAGAGACAAAATTGTCCACAATTTAGAGAAATTTCAAGATTTTATTGTTATTTCTCTATGTATCGATTTATTTTGCGTGATGCTGATTCGTTTAGGCGAAATGTTTTTGTCTTTGCTCAAACCGCTGAATTTTAAGGCAATTACGGCTGATATCCTATTTATTCTGATTTTGGTCGAGTTATTTCGCCTCTTAATCATTTATCTTCAAGAACAGCGTATATCCGTCGGCGCAGCAGTAAAAGTATCTTTGGTTTCAGCTTTACGGGAAGTGGTGGTAGAAGGAGTGCTAGAGATTCCTTTAGAAAAACTTCTAGGGGTATGTGCTTTTTTAGCTATCTTAGGCGGACTGTTGTATTTACGAGTTTGGATGTTTACTCAGTTTAATTCAGAGCAAATTATCACTACTAATAAAGTAAATCCGTAGCAAGAAGCCATTTAACCAGTGAAGCTGAAAGACTAATACCATTTCTCCTTAAAGTTGCACTTAATATTTTGATTGTAAATTTCGCGCCCTAAAGGATATGCGAAGCGGTATACCACAAGGGTACAATGTGCTTTAGCACTAGCTTCGCGTCGCAAAGACGCAGAGACGTTTATCCCGCTTAGTTTGAGCGCGAGATTCGGCGAATTCATTTCGCCTTGAATAATCGCGCTGTTGGGGCAAAGGGGTTAAATTTCATTTAGTGCATTTTCATAGAAAGTTGGTATAAAAGGTTTTTTCAGTGAGCAATTTCAGCAAGTTCAACATTTAGTTCAAAAATTTAGCCAAAAACGGCGATCGCCTTCGTTCCGCTAGAGCAAATGAATTCAATCTATCTACATATAATTAAATACAGCCTCAAGGAAAAATGGTATCAGACAAAGATCCTGGGTAAACGATGCTTAAACCCACAGAGAATTTCCCACGAGATCGTATTAAGTTTGTTTGCCCAATCGTCGGCAGTAATTTTGAACTGATTTTGTTGACCAATTAAAGTAACAATATCTCCTGCTTGAACATGAGGGAGATGATCTACCCGCAGCATAAGCTGATCCATCGTAATCGAGCCAATTTGTGATGCTAACTGTCCCGCCACGATCGCCTGTAGTCGATTGGATAAATTGCGTGGGACACCATCAGCATAGCCAATCCCCACCACTGCTATTTTAGTCTTTGCTTGAGTAATAAACTGGCGACCATAGCTGACTCCTTCTCCTGGGGGGATGGTTTTTACCTGGGTAATTTTAGCTTTAACCTGTAATACTGGCTTAAGTTCGAGTACCTGACTGAGATGAGCAGCAGGATATAAACCATATAAAGCCAGTCCAACTCGTACCATGTCGTAATGAGTGGAGCGATCGCTTAAAGTTGCAGCAGAATTTGCCAGATGAATTTGAGGTGGGTTGAATCCAACAGTTTTTAATTGAGCGATCGCTGTTTGAAAACGCTGATGTTGTAAATCCATGATCTGACGATCGCTTTCATCAGCCGTCGAAAAGTGTGAATAGACACTGGCAATCTTTAAATTAGGCAAACTTTTAACCAAAGTTACAAAAGCGACAGCCGACTGCCAATTGGTTCCCAGACGAGACATGCCAGTATCTAGCTTGAGATGAACTGCTAGTGACTTACCTAATCTAGCCAAAGTGTGCTGAAAAACCACTGCTTGTTCAGAATTACAAATTGTGACTTCCAAATCCCAAGCAGCCACCGCTTGAATATCTTCCACGGCATTAATCGCGCCCAAAATTAGCATCGGTGCGGTAATTCCTGAGTTACGTAATTCGACTCCTTCTGCTAAAGTGGCGATCGCTAAACTATCTGCACCATGAGTCAAAGCGGTTTGGGCAACAGTAACTGCACCATGTCCATAGGCATCGGCTTTAACTACCGCCATCAATTTGGTTTGCGGATTGAGCCAAGATTTGAGAGTCAGAACATTATGAGCTAGAGCATCTAGATCGACCTCAACCCAAGCGCGTTGACGATTTACCAACCGAGATAATGGGTCTTGAGGCAATTTTTGGGGCTTTTGCTGCTGCCAACTCACCATATCCAACATTTATGATCCAGAATTAGCTAATATTATTGACAAATATTAGTCTAGAAATAGATAAAGTCAAGAAGCTCATAAAAGTATAGTTTTTCGATTCCTTAAGCACCAAGCCAAAACAAGCTGCTTTAAAGTTACATCAACTAGTTCCTGTGTGTTACCATTCCTTGTAAATAATGATAAGTCTTTACTATGGGTAAGGTTTTAGTACTGAATGCTTCCTATGAACCCCTTAATATCACTAGTTGGCGCCGAGCAGTGGTGTTACTGATTAAAGGTAAAGCAGAACAGCTGGAACATCGAGGTGAGTTTGTTTATAGTGGCTTCCCTCTACCAACAGTAATCCGTTTAAGATATTATGTAAGAGTACCCTATAAAGAAATTCCGCTGACTCGTCGTAATGTTTTGGAACGAGATACCAACACTTGTCAGTATTGTAAAGCAAAAGGCGATCAATTAACAATCGATCATGTAATTCCGCGATCGCGTGGTGGTGGAGATACCTGGGAAAACCTCGTAGCAGCCTGTGTTAGGTGTAATGTAAAAAAAGGTAATCGTACTCCTAAAGAAGCGGAAATGTCGCTGCAAACTAAACCCCGTCGCCCTTATAGTAGTCTGCATTTTGAGCTAATAAAATACACTCAGGGCAACTCTAATCAAGAGTGGAAAAAATACGTAATCGGCATTTAATTTAGTTTCATCTAGCAGAGCGTTACAGAAGACATTGGTTGGTGATAAACTCGAAATTCTAAATAAAAATTAGTATACTTATTCTCTTACTCGGTAATTTAATATTACCCATCATAGTCTACATATGTCATCTAACCTAAACACTTCTCTAGAACATCGTTTAGCCCATAAAACTACGCCAAAAAAACAGTTTGAAGCTGTCGAGGGTAATAAATTTGGTAAAGAGAAAAAGGATAGCGATTTAGTTAAGATAGTTCATCAGTTGACCAAGGTTTTAGAGCAGCATCGAGGAGAAAGGCAAATTATCGTAATTCAGGATTTTCCTGACCCTGATGCCTTGTCTAGCGCCTGGGCATATCAACTTATTGCTGCCAATTATGACATTAGCTGCGATATTGTCTATGGAGGCACTTTGTCTCACCAAGAGAATATTACTTTGGTTAGATTGACTGGGTTACCTGCCACTAAATATATTCATACTGCCTTACAAGAACAAGATTTATCGGTTTATCAAGGCTGTGTGTTAATCGATAGTCAGGGAACAAATAGTCAGCTTTATGCGGTGGTAGAAGCAGCAGGTATACCCCTGCTGGTGGTAGTCGATCATCATAGTAAACAGGGAGAAATTAAAGCCGAATTTGTCGATCTGCGCCCGCAAACTAGAGCTACCGCCACCATTTTGACGCAATATATCCAGTCAGGAATGCTGGAATTTGACTCTAGTAACGAAAACCACGTTAAGTGTGCTACCGCGTTAATGCATGGCTTGCGTTCAGATACTAATCGTTTGATGCAGGCGAAGGAAGAAGACTTTATTGCTGCTGCTTATTTAAGTCGTTTTTACGATTCTCAGCTGTTGAATGCCGTATTACAGTCCGCGCGATCGCGTCGAGTTATGAACGTAATTGAACGAGCTTTACGCAATTGCGTGACCAAGAAGAATTTCTCGATTTCTGGAGTCGGTTATTTACGCTATGATGATCGCGATGCCATTCCCCAAGCAGCAGATTTTCTAGTAACGGAAGAGGATATTCATACCGCTGTAGTCTACGGTATTGTCCATAACGAGGACGATGATAATGAGCTGGTAATTGGTTCTTTGCGGACTACTAAACTGACCTTAGACCCCGACGAATTTATTAAGGAAACATTGGGTAAAGATATCCAGGGCAGATTTTTTGGTGGTGGTAGACATATGGCGGGAGGTTTCGAGATTCCTGTCGGCTTCTTAAATGGCTTCAACGATAATGCTGAATATACCAAATTAAAATGGGAAGTGTTTGACAGACAGATCAAACAAAAACTAATGCGCTTAGTTGAACCTGAAGATAATGTAATTGCTGCTGATTAAGCTCATTATGATGGTGTTGATTAATAGACCTCTATCATGAATATCGGACTAATATATTTTCCCTTCTTACGAAGTTTGCTCAACGGGGGGAACCCCCGCAACGCAACTTCGCGCTTTTCCACCAAACTATGCGGTGCGACACGAAGTTAGTACCACAAGGGTATAACATCCTTTAGGGCAAGCCCTTACCCTTTTCCCTCTTGGTAAGCTAGTTTTTTTGATTCGTGCAAGAAGTCTAATATAGGGGTAGTTGTTATTTGAGTTGCCTTAAATGGAAGCATATTTAATTCGTCATGGTATTGCTGGGGAAAAAGGAACTTATGCCGATGATGAACAGCGTCCTCTGGTAAAAAAGGGTCGAGATAAAACTGCTCAAGTGGCACAGCGTTTAGTAAGTGTCGGCTTAAAATTCGATCTACTCTTAACCAGTCCTTTAGTGCGCGCTGCTCAAACCGCAGAAATTTTGCAGCAAGCAGGTTTGGCTAAAACGATGGAAACTTTTACGCCCTTACAACCCGATGGCGCGATCGCCGAATGGTTAGAGTGGCTACAGCAATACCAACTGCAACATCCCGATGCCAAAATAGCCTTGGTGGGACATCAGCCAGATTTAGGCAATTGGGCAGAAATGCTGCTCTGGGGAGATATTAAAGGGCAAATTGAGGTTAAGAAATCAGGAGTAATCGGCTTGAAAATTCCTCAATTTGGCACTCCCATCGCCCGCAGCACTTTGTTTTTACATGTCTCGCCTAAGTGGTTGATTTGCTAGTATTAGATGCTTATTAAAGAGCTTTTGGCTTGATTCTCACGGCGGTTCTGGCAATTTAAATAAAATGACTAATCTACAGAAATTACATGAATCTGACTTCAACCTCTGGGTGGAAGAAATAAAGACAAAAATTCAGCGACGAGATCTTGAGGACATGGACTGGGATAATCTTCTGGACGAAATTGATGATATGGGGGCGAGTCAAAAAAGAGCTTTAGACAGCTATCTGCAAAGATTAATTGAACATGTTTTAAAGCTTCAATATTGGGAAGGTGAACGCGATCGCTGTCGTAATGGTTGGATGGCAGAGATAGCTAATTTTAGAGGCAGAATCAAGCGCATTCTTAAAAAAAATCCTAGTCTCAAGAACTACATGGTTAATGAATATGATGAAATCTATCAAGATGCTATAACAACAATGAAATTTCAGTTTCATTTGCCTGATGATTGTTTTATTTCATTGCAGGAAATTATGAGAGAGGATTTGTTTTTAGGTAGCAGGTAGTAGAAACTTCTCATTTCATTTAAGTACTGATGCACTAAACTAGTGACAATCGAGTATTGTTTTTCGGAAATAATTTAGATGCTACCTTCTCAGCAGCAGGATTCAATTAATTCTCCAAATTATTCAACTACAGAAAGATCGAAGTGGCTGGAAGTAGAGCTAGAACGGCTTAAAAAAAGCTTGCGCACGGGACAACAGGGCTTAGCCAACTGGCGGGGAGGAGAAATGGCGGTTTCTGCTGTACCTGGGGCGGGAAAGTCTCATAGTTTATCGGTAGCTGCGGCGATCGCCATTGCCCAAAATCAACTACACAGTAGGAAGCAGTTGGTAGTGGTTACCTATACTCGTTCGGCTGCTGCCAATATTAAAAGTAAGATCCGCGATCGCCTGAAAGATTTGATGCTACCTCCTGGGGGCTTTGTCGTATATACTCTTCACGGTTTGGCTCTCAATATTGCTAATTCTCGTAAAGAATTATCGGGACTAGATTTAGATCGGGTAACGATTGTAGTGCCAAATACGGGACATCGTATCATTCGTGGGGCGGTTGAAAAATGGATTGCTGGATATCCTCAGCAGTATCAGAGGCTTTTAGAGGGGGTACAGTTTGACGGTGAAGAGACAGAAAGAATGCGCCGTCAGTCGGTGTTGCGCACGGAGGTATTACCAGGGTTAACTAATACGGTAGTACGGGAAGCCAAAAGTTCGGGACTATTGCCTCAAGAGTTACAGGAGTTAAGTCAGAGTGCGACTGATGAGTATGGCATTCTTCAGATTGCCGCAGGACTATATACAGAATATCAACAGTCCATGCGATCGCAAGATCTGATCGACTATGACGATATGATTCTGGCTGCGCTTAAAGTCTTAGAATATCCCCCCATGCGGTTACTCTGGCAAAACCAGGTTTATGGTGTATTTGAGGATGAAGCCCAGGATTCTAGCCCCCTGCAAGAAAAGCTGATTTCTATTTTGGCGGGTAATGGGGAACAACCTAATGCTGCGCCCAATTTAGTGCGAGTAGGAGATCCTAATCAAGCAATTAACTCTACCTTTACCCCAGCCGATCCGCTTTACTTCAACTGGTTTTGTGAAACCTGCAAGCAGCAAAACAGCTTAACTACGATGAATCAGGCGGGGCGTAGCAGCAAGATTATTATTGATAGCGCTAATTTTGTCGTTCATTGGGTGAATCAGCAGTGGTCTAAATTTCCCGAACCTCAGCCATCACCACCTTTTCGCTTGCAGAATATAGTTATGGTAGAACCTGGCGATCCTCAACCCGATGCCAATCCTCAACCCACCGGTAGCGGTTTAGTTATCTGTAGCCCAGATGATGTTTATCAGACAGTAGCTTTAATTGCCAAACAGGCGATCGCTTTACTTACAGCCCACCCTCAAAGGAATGCAGCAATTTTAGTCAGAGAGAATCGTCAGGCGCGGTTTTTAGCCGAAGAATTAGCCTATCTCTCAAGAGAAAACGGGATTAAAATCTATGAAGTGGGAGAAAGTGAAAGGTATTCCCAAATACCTGCCGAAATTCTTAAATTACTGCAATTTATTGCTCGTCCACATTCTCCAGATAATCTTAAAGCAGCTTTAGAAGTGCTGGAGCAGCGCAGCCTGATACCCACTCAAGATCTTAATGCTCTAGCCACTTTTCCCGAACAGTTTTTATATCCTACTCTCTTACAGCCAGACCAAAAACCCCAAGTAGAGCAAGCTCGTCGCTACTGCGTTAATTTGCTTCGCGCCAGAATAGAGTTGCCCCATTATCAACTGATTCCTTTTTTAGGCATGACGCTTAAATACACTGGTTCAGAATTAGCCACGCTGCAAAAATTAGCCGAAAAAGTGAGCCAGCAAACTAGAACAGAAAGCTCACTCAAAACGGCAATTCAGACTTTAACCGAGATTGTCAGTGCCGAAAACTTTGAAGGAGTTGAAGAAGACGATGGCGATCGCTATACTCGTGCTAACCAGGTGACAATTATTACCATGCACAAGGCTAAGGGATTAGATTGGGACTATGTATTTATTCCTTTTCTGCACCAAGATATATTGCCAGGTGAACCTTGGATTCCCAATGCAGGTAAGTTTCTCGGCAGTTTTACTCTCTCAGAAGTTGCTCGCGCTCAGATCAGAAGTTTAGTACATCATCAGTACATATCCCCCGAACAACCCCATACTATTCCTGCACCTATGGCAGCTTGGCAAGAAGCAGTTAAGCTCAAACAAGCCGAAGAATACCGTTTGCTATATGTGGCGATGACTAGAGCCAAACGTCTACTGTGGATGTCTGCTGAGGAGTTAGGGCCATTTCGCTGGAGTGTATTCCGCTCCGATCAACCTGCTAGTCTGCAACAGAAAAAGCCTTGTCCTGTCTTGCCAGCTTTAATTAAATATTTACACAGTCGGAAAAATTAGGCAGATTTTCAATCTTAATCTTCTGGTTGGGAAGTTGAAGATCTTCTTGTTTTTCAGCTTCAAAAGTAGCTGTTACTCTCACATAACCCGATAATAAACCCGAACTATGTTGCACCCAGGCAAAATTTTCCAAACTAGCATTATTAAAATCGATAATTGGATAAATTGGCGTTGCTGGATCGATGTATAATTCGACTATTTTCTCTATGCAAGCAAATCAACTAAAAAGCTAATAGCTAAGAGCTAAAAGCTATATGCGTAGCAGTATCCTTTAGGTCGTACAGATTACTTTTTGGTTTCATACTTCAAATCAGCAATGCCGATAAATTTTGCCTATAATTAACAACAGTAATTACTCTGTAAAGATGTCTATTAATAAGTAAGTAGGTAGGCCAAATTAATTAGAAGATAGTCTGGTAGGGAATTAGGGAGAGATAACTAATTACCATTAAAATCTATCTTCTTTTTGGTTTTATATTTAATTCCGCCTAGCTATTTAAGTAAGAGCCAAACTGATAAAAAAGATTAAAGCGATCGCGTCGAATCAATCGAGTGACAGATACTTTTGATTTAATCTATTGCCTATCTTAAATTGAAACTCATTCCATTACAATACGCGATCGCACGTTATGAATTTCAAACCTGTTCTCTGGGTGTTATGGGCAAGCTTTATTATTTATCTTCTGTTACTCGCTCCCCCTTTTCATTTGGAGTTGACTAAATCCCTAATGATCAAATTATTCACCCTGCAATGGAACGCTATCAATCCAGTTATCCTTTCTCTGTTTGCTTTAATTGGAGTTTGGATACTAATTTATAGCAGCCTATTGTTTTTTGATGGCAGGATGCAGTCGATTCCTTTCTATCCATTTGCCATCCTTTCGTTAGGTACGGGTGTAGTTGGGCTAATTCCTTATCTAGCTTTGCGAGAACCCAATACAGAATTTGCGGGGGAGAAAGATGCATTGTTACAAATGTTAGATTCACGTTCGACTGGAATAGTATTAATGCTGTTTACGCTTGGTTTACTTATCTATGCCATGTTTGCTGGAGACTGGGGGGAATTTTGGCTACTTTTTCGAGGCGATCGCTTCATCAACGGCATGAGTTTGGCTTTTGGTTTGTTTTGCCTGTTATTTGCGACCGTTTTGGGAGATGACATGATTCGTCGCGGTTACTTGAGGGATTCCCAGTTGTTTTGGCTGATCTCATTAGTACCTTTGCTTGGACCTTTGGCTTATCTTTGCTGGCGACGGCCAATTAGGACAACATCGTGAACTACTCGTAGCGCGACGCATATCCTTTAGGGTAATTGCATTGTTTCTAGATAGATGCAGGAGTTTTTAAGAAACGCAGTTGTCCAGGATTTACGTACAAAAAAATCATCCATTGTCTAGTGTCTACGTTTTTACTTGATTAATTCATATTTACAATGATGTTGGATGAAGAATATTCGTCAACTTTCTCAGTTACAAAAGGAGAAGAATTGGAGATTTACAAAGAACGGTTCAACTTAAATTCTCCTGTCCTAAAATGATGACAACTGAATCGGAGAAAGTTAGTTGGTTTGCTCGTCGCCTTAAAAGATGGACAGAACACAATTTCGGTTGAGACTTTTTTCTTTCCTTAGAAGGATTAATACAATTGAAGCTTTTCCGATACTGTAAAGTGAAGCATTAACAATAAGGATATGACCGAGCAAAAACCCGAGCGATTTATCGATTTTAGAGATGCAAAGCAATCTTCTGACATCATGAAACGAGAAGCCCAAAAGGAAAGCTCTGCGGATGCAGCACAAATGGAGCAAGAGTTTACCCAGTCAAAGTCAGCAGAGAACCAACTCGCCCACGAACAAAATATTACCGCCCATATCCCTGGCGGTAGCATGATTGCCGATCTAGATAAGTAAAAGAGTTTAATTAATCAAAAAGCCAATTTACGTTTACGCGATCGCCTGTCTACAATGAGATAAATTCCCTAAGAGCGATCGCCTACAATTAGTTTGATTGGGGAATTAAAGCGATCGCTATACTACGATACAATAACTTTGCCAGTGCGATGCCTTTGGCTAGGCGGAGCCTAATCGCCATAAATTTAATGCCGATAGATTCGAGCCTTTACCCCGATAATTGAATAAACAGCTTACTACCTCAATTTAGTCAGCATTTTGGCATCATAAATACCTTCAGACCAATTTTTACCAGTTTTGATCTGTTCTACAGTTAGACTTTCGACACCAAAAAATTTAGTTTTCTGCAAATTAGCATCATTCAATCGGCAATCGTTGAAATTAACATCCCCAAAATAAGCTTGGGCGAGATTAGAACGAACAAAATTTGCGCCAATAATATTTGCGCCAACAAAATCTACTTCCTGTAAATTAGCTTCAATAAAATCGGCATAGCTGATGTTTGCCCCTGTCAGCTGGCTGTTAGTCAGATTAGCATTATTGAGCTTGGTTTCAACTAAGTTGGCGTGACTTAGGTTAGCATTACTCAAATTAGCATTGCTCAGATCTGCCCCTGATAAATAAGAATGGCTCAAATCTGCTCCCGATAGGTCAATACCGCGCAAATCTGCCTCTGGAGCAGTAAAACCTCTAAGGGGAACGCGATCGCTGTTAAGATCCTGTAATGCCTGTAATCTAGCGTAGCTATTTCTTAATCCGTGGGCGGAATCGATAGTTTTCCAAGCTTCATAGTGTGCTTGCTTATCTCTTTCAGGCGCTTCGAGGAAAAAGAGCCAGACGGCGACTAAGATGCTAAATCCTTCCAGAATATTTAACAGCACCGATTCCCTAATCTGGCAAAAAAGCCAAACTTCCTGCGGATGACAAGACTTAATTCCGCCTAAAACGGCTTCAACTAGCAAAATTAAGCCAATTAAAGTCGTAGTACCCCCAATAGCAATCAGAATGCGTTGAAAAGAACGTTGTTGTTGTTTACTACTCATCATCAATATTTATTGGAGGTTTTCAACCTTTCAGTCAATTGGCTTATAGCTTTTGGCGTTGCTGATTTAAAGTATACCACAAGGGTACAACGTGAAACCGAAAAGTAATCTGTACGTCCTAAAGGATACCGCTACGCATATAGCTTTTAGCTCTTAGCTATTAGCCTTTAGCTTTTTAGTTAATTTGCTTGCATAGAGAAAATAGTAGAATCATATATCGATCCAGCAACGCCTAGCTTTTCAATGATCATTGCTCATTGTTCATTGCTCACTGTTGAAAGCAAAGCTCTTTTATACTTCTACCAATTGTGGTGTAGCTTGCTCATCAACTTCAGTCAAAACACCATCTTTAACTAGCGAACGAGAATTACCACCAGTTTGAATCATGTCACCCACCATAGCAAACATGGCATCTATTTTGCGCTTTCTCCAGTCACTAACTAAAGCATCTACTTCTATTTGAGGTAATCTACGTTGCATTGCTGCATAAAGATATTCTGCATGTCTAGTTTCGTCTTGGGCTACGCTGAGAATACTTTGTCGAAGATTACGACTTTTAAGCTCATCATTTGGTAGGGCTGTCGCCATCCTGGCAAAATCTTTACTAGCATCAAATTCCAAGATGTAAGTACTTGCCATAAATACCAGCCAATCAATATTTTCCGCTTTCAAGGCTTCTGGTTCGTAATCGCGGTAAAACTTGCTATAGAAAGGACTAGAATTTTTAGCTTTGTTTGATTTAGTTTCTGACTGTTGCTTCATCTCAGCCGCAGTTTTCACCTCTTTACCCAGCTGTTTTAATCCATGAGCAAAAATTTGACCATGACGTTGCTCATCAGCAGCATGAATAGTTAGCTTTTCTGCTAGCCAGGTATCACCTTCGGCAGTTGCTCTTGCTGCTAATTTAGTTAGAAAGGGAACTGCTCCAGATTCAGCCATTTGGAAGCCTGCCAGAGTATTGGGGCGAGTTTGAGGATCGCGTAATCTGCTAGCCAGGATATATGCAGTTGCACCTGAGCCGATAGTATTGAGAATACTTGTAATAAAGTCCATGACAATGTTTGTTGCGTATATATTGCAGGTTAACTTTATTCTAATCAATATCAAGCAAAACATTCATTGGCAATTAGCAAAATATATTTTATTATTGATTAATTTCTAAAATTATCATTAGTTTAATCTTTAATAATATTTTAATTTGATGAACAGTGAAAATACTGATATACTATCAACTGCTTTGACGAATTATAATATAAATAATACGAGCAAAGCATCAGATCTTGATACATTAAGTCTACCAATCTTAAATAGTATTCAATCTAGACTCAGTTTTTTAGAGAAACTATTAACAGGTAAATTGCCTGTATTAGAAATTCCTGCCGCCAAGACCAGAGCAAAAATAAAAGAGTTTACTGCCGCCAGCAAATCTTTACTTTTACCTCAAGTACTGTGTGAATCTTTGAATGATCTTAGTATTAAAGAGAAAGTGTCTTTGGATTCCATCTTACTGACAACTCTTCAAATACTTCTCTATCGCTACACAAATCAAACTGAAATAATTGTTGGGACACCTGTTGTAGATCGAACTAACTTTACAATCCAGAATAAATTTGACATCTTTCAAAATATTACTTTACTACCTCTACAACTAGACTCTAAAAATAGTTTTAATGAATTAGTTCAAACTCTACAAATTACTTTGAATGCTCAAACAGAGCAAAGTTTGCTAATCAATTCAGAAATAGCTGAAATACTACTACGGAATTCTAAAAATACAGCTTTATTTCAGGTGCTGTTTGAACTACAAAATATTTCTCAAGCGCCTCTAGAAGAACCTAACTGGAAAGATTTTAATCTCGATTTAATTTTAAAAATTATTGAGCAGCCTGAAGGGCTATCTTGCGTATTTACCTACAATAGTAATCTACTTGAAACTGCTCAAATCGCGAGAATGATGAATCATTTTCAAGTTTTACTCGCAAGTATTGTGGCCGATCCCGATCGCCAAATTGCCACTTTAGATCTTTTAACTCCAGAGGAAAAAGCGCAAATCGCTACGTGGAATAATACTCAGAGCGATTATCCAGACGATCGGTGTATTCATCAATTATTTGAACAGCAGGTAGCTAAAACCCCAGATGCGATCGCTTTAATTTTTGAAGAACAACAGTTAACCTATCAGGAATTAAACCAAAGAGCCAATTCACTAGCTCATTACTTGCGAGAAATGGGCGTAAAAGCCGAAGTTTTGGTGGGAATTTGCGTAGAGCGATCGCTGGACATGGTAGTAGGTATTTTAGCAATCCTCAAAGCTGGTGGTGCTTATGTTCCTCTAGATCCCAGTTATCCGATCGATCGGATCGGCTATATGTTAGAAGATGCGCACGTTGCCGTATTGCTGACTCAACAAAGTTTAAATTTACAAGAGTTATTAGAAAAATTTCCCCAACAACAAACTCAAGTGATTAATTTTGAGCAGATCCCCTCAGCGATCGCTCTAGAAAATCATAATTTAACTGATACCGTAGAGCCTAGTAACTTAGCCTATGTAATTTATACATCAGGTTCGACAGGCAAACCCAAAGGAGTGCAAATCGAGCATCGTACTGCGGTTAACCTGTTAACCTCTATTGCCCGAGAACCAGGCATGGATGCTAGTGATACCCTTTTATCCGTTACGACTATTTCTTTTGATATCGCCGTTTTGGAAATCTTTTTGCCCTTAATTGTGGGCGCAAAATTAGTGATTGTTTCTCGGCAAACTGCGATGGATGGTTATCAACTATTACAAGCTTTAGAAAGGTTTCAAGCTACTTTGATGCAGTGTACGCCAATTACCTGGAAACTACTCTTGGGAGCAGGTTGGCAGGGTAGTAAAAACTTAAAAATGCTTTCGGGTGGAGAAGCTTTAGCCAAAGAACTAGCCAAACAACTAGTCAACAAAGGCGCTTCTTTATGGAATTTATATGGGCCAACTGAAACTACTATTTGGTCTTCAGTCCATCAAGTAAAAGCCGAGCAGGAGTCAATTTCGATTGGTCGTCCTTTAGCTAACGTTAAATACTACATCTTGGATGCGCACTTGATGCCCTTACCAGTAGGAATTCCTGGCGAGTTATATATTGGAGGGGATTGCCTAGCGAGAGGTTATTTCAATCGACCTGAATTGACCGCCGAAAGATTTATTCCCGATCCCTTTAGCGATCGCCCCCAGGCTAGGATGTACAAAACTGGAGATCTGGCTTGCTATTTTGCCGACGGAACGGTGAACTGTCTTGGTCGTCTCGATCGCCAAGTGAAAATTCGCGGTTATCGGATTGAGATTGAAGAAATTGAATCAGCTATCCTACAATATTCTGGGGTGGCAGCAGCAGCCGTAATTGTACAAGAAAACGCCACGGGTTATCAGCGGTTAGTCGGTTACATAGTTAATCAGCCCGACACTATAGTCGATCATGAAGCATTGCGTCGCTGGCTTCAGCAACAGCTTCCTACCCATATGGTGCCTTCTAGCTTTATGACGCTCAATGCCCTGCCTTTAACTCTTAACGGCAAAATTGACCCCAAAGCCCTGCCCCGAATTGATTTTGTCAATCAAACCGCCACTGAAAATTATGTCGCTCCCAGTAGCGAATTAGAGATCAAACTGACATCAATTTGGTCACAAGTTTTAGAAATTAAACCAGTCGGAATTAAAGATGATTTCCGAGCATTAGGCGGTAATTCTCTTTTGGCGATGACTTTAGTTAAAGAGATTGAGCAAACTTTGCAGCAAAAAATGCCCCTCAATGCTCTGTCAAACTTAACGACGGTTGAACAAATGGCTCGCTGTTTTGCTGAGGGACAGCCCACAATTCAAGACTTACCCACTCCAGATGGTATTAGTTCTGATGATTACCAGGCATTGTTAACCATTATGGCGGGTCGAAAAGGCGATCGCCCTCGACCTCATTCACTGATGGTAGCCATGCAAAACCAAGGTAGTAAAGCTCCTTTCTTTCTCTGCGCTAATGCTTGCGAAGAAGCAACAGGGCTAGCAAATTATCTAAGTGAAGAACAACCATTTTATTTAATGGAATCAGGTTATTTCACTTTAAAATGTACAGGTCGTCAAATTAAAGCTTTGGCAACTCACCATCTAGAAGATATTTTAGCTGTCCAACCTCAAGCTCCTTATCTAATTGCTGGTTATTCCACTGGGGGATTAATTGCCTGGGAAATTGCTCAACAGCTTAGAGCTATGGGTAAAGAGGTAGCTCTATTAGCTATTTTAGATACTGATGGCCCTCACCCATTTTATCAATTTTACCTACATTACAACTGTACTTTGCGTACCAACTGGGATAAGCTTGCCGAGCTGCAAATTAAAGATAAGTTGAGCTATTTAAGCAACAGAATCAAAAATAGAGACCAATTAAAGAGTGAGCAACACCTGGTTGACCCTTATATTATTCAACCTTACCCAGATCGAGTATCCCTATTTTTAGCTACCAAAGCCGATCGCGGTAACTTTTTTAGTAATAAAATTAAATTAGGATTATGTCCCCGTGTTGGTTGGCATCAAGAAGTAGCACCTCAATTAAGGATTGAGCATGTGCCAGGAGATCACTTTAGTATGCTTGAAGAGCCGAATGTAGAAGTATTGGCGGCAAAACTCAAACAGTACCTATAATAGAATTAAATTAAATTGAATTTTAGTTTAAAAACATACCAACAAGTTTGGCAGCAGATTAATCAAAGTCCAATAATTACTCATCAAATAGATCAAAAACAGCCAATTTCTTTGTTTATTTTTGATTGTATTTCCTCGACTAATAGTAAACTTTGGGAATTAATTGATAGTAGGATTAAATGTCCTCTAGGGGCGATCGCTCTGCAACAAACCGCAGGGAAAGGACAATGGGGACATAGTTGGATATCAGCAAGGGGCGGGCTATATCTCTCTGTTGGTCTAGATTTAGATCTCAAGAGCGATCGCTATCCTCATTTGGTCATGGCGACGGCTTGGGGAATAGCGACGGTTTTAAGACATTATCAATTACCCGTAACTATTAAGTGGTCGAATGATTTGATTTTGAGTCAGCGTAAGTTAGGGGGAATTAAAATTGAAACTCGTAATCATAAAAATAAACTAGTTAATGCTGTGGTGGGAGTTGGCATTAATTGGCATAATCCTGTTCCTGAAACTGGAATTAATTTAGCGTCTTATCAGCAAGAACAGGGGATTAAAAGTATTAATTCTCTAGAAGAATTAGCGGCGATCGCATCCTGGGGAATTTTATTAGGATATGAATATTATTTGGCAGTTGGGATTGAGAAGCTATTAGATCAATATTTGGAAATCCTGAGTAGTTTAGGACAACAGGTTAACTTTAATGGCTGTCTTGGCGAGGTTGTGGGGGTTACTACAGGGGGAGATTTGAAGGTAAAATTGCGATCGCCTGGAGCATCTACCATGATTACCTTATCTCCTGGACAAATTAGTTTGGGCTATATAGCCGTACAGAGTTAGATTAGAACCTTAATAGTAATCGGTTCGTAGGTAGTAGGTAGTGGGTAGATTGTTAGAGGATGTCTGAGAACTCAATTCTGTTATACTTAGACCCTATCAGATCCCCCCTAGCCCCCCGAATTTCGGCTACCGTGTACACACAAGTCAAAGTAAACTATCACAGAGGAGCTTAAAAAACATTTTAGGATAGATGGACAACCCAATACTGGTTCACGCAGAAAAATTCAAAGGCAAGACATTTGGAGACCCAAGATTGCTCAAAAGGGGGTAGCATTATATGAAGCATTACAGGAACATCAATCAGTCAAAATCCGCCAAATAAGTCGAAATAGAGCCGAACAAGTAGGATATTATCGCTTTTTGGAGCATGAAAACGTGACAGTATCAGAACAAAGACAAAGTATTGCCCAGCATTGCCAACAAAACTTAGAAGAACGTCACGTATTAGCAATAAGTGACAGCAGCGAAATTAATTTGCAGTCTCATGTAGGAAGACTGAAATCAGAAAACTTGGGAGTAGTAGGAAATAACATAGATGTCGGATTTTACATTCATCCAACATTAATTGTGGATAGTGAAAATGGATTTCCTTTAGGATTAAGCACTATACAGTTGTGGAGCAGAGATTTTAACCATCAAGACAAATACGAACGAAACTATCAAAAATTGCCTATAGAACAAAAAGAATCTTATAAGTGGTTAGCATCGGCACAAGTTCGTCAAAGATGCTTAAACGAAGGTGGTGCAAAAATGGTTACTCACTATTGCGCTCGCGAAAGTGATTTATACGAGGAATGGGCAAGTGTTCCCGATAGGTACAATCATTTATTAGTCAGAGTTCGTCAAGATCGTCGATTATTTGACCAGGAACAATCTCTTTATCGTTATTTGAGACAACAGCCTTGTCAAGGAACTTATACCATTAATGTTCCAGCCGACAAACGTATTGAGCGTGTAAGAAGACAAGCCTTGCTCAAAGTTCGTTTTGGTTGAGTGAAGATTAAGCGACCTGAAGCCTTAAAAGCTTTTGATTATCCTCCATCAGTTACTCTTTACGGTGTCGAAGTCGAAGAAGTTTGCCCACCTGCGAGTCAAAAGCCAATTCATTGGCGATTGTTAACCACTCATGATGTGATGTCAATCGAACAAGCACTACAAGTCATCGAATGGTACAAGTGGCGATGGCGTATCGAGGAACTGTTTGCAGCTCTCAAAAAAGCAGGATTAAATATTGAAGCTACTCAGTTAGAATCCCCTTTAGCCATTCAAAAACTAACTGTGCTGGCTCTATCGATTGCGGTGCGAACACTTCAAATGGTTGAAGGAAGAGATAATTGCGCTTTACCCGCTTGTGTTACTTTTAACTCCGAGCAACAACAATGCTTATCTCAAATTTCACCTTCTTATCAAGGAAAGACCTTAAAACAACAAAACCCATATCCTTCTAATTCTTTACCTTGGGCGACTTGGCTAATTGCTCGTTTAGGTGGATGGTCTGGTTATCGCTCCCAGAGACCACCTGGAATGCCTACTCTAGTTCATGGATTGAGGCGATTTGAATCTATTTTCTTAGGCTGGAAACTCTCTCAGAATCAACTTGTGTGTACACGGTAGCCGAAATTCGAGGGGCTAGGGGGGATCTGCTAGGGTCTAAGCATAACAGAATTGAGTTCTCAGACATCCTCTTAGCGTTGTCTTTCTTGTTTGGTTAACAAGCTACGGGCAATTCGATACCAGACTTCTCGATATTGCTGATGGTCGCGGCTTTTAGTTAGTTGTTTACCTGCCAGCTCAGGATACTGTTCATTAAAAATAAGGTCAACCTGTTTATAAAAAGCACTGGTATCTAACTCCTGAGATGCAATTTTTTGCTGTATTTGACGCTGTAAATCTAGTTCTTTTTGGCTAGTGGATGCGGATACGGATACTTGTGGAACATCAGCATTATCAGCATCAGCAGTATCATCCTTAAAATCAAGGGCGACTGTTTGACTCATTTGATAGTTGATTAGAGCAAAGCTAATTAGCCCAGGAATAATAATGATTGCCGAGGTAAAGATGCCCCATTGCCAAGGTTTAACCCTGTTAAAATTATGGTTAATCAACAGACGAGTTATTCTTTGAGGTATGCGCCTAATGCTGTAAGTAGCTTGGAACAGGGCGCTATTTGAGTAAGAGCGATTAGTGCCAGAAAAACGATCGCCAGGAGCCAGGATTAGGGTACGACAACGAGAAATAAAGTTACTAAAGTTACTCACAACCGATTTGTCTTCGAGAGAGAGAACTTGTCGAACTTGGTCAACAGATTGAAAGCGATCGCATGGTCTGTCTGCTAACATTTTCTTCAGGACTCTTTTGAGGTGAGGACTAGCTTCGATCTGATTCCAGTTCCATTTTCCTTGATAACTGTCGTATAGCTGATCTGGTTGTTTGCCTGTCAACAAAACTACTGAGGTGGCGGCTAGCGAATATAGATCGCTACAGGGCATAGTTAAACCACGGCGAATTTGCTCATCGGGAGCATAGCCTTTTTTGCCGATTAGCGTGATCGAATGTCCCGCAGATCTCGAAACAGCATTAGCAGCAAGTTTAACGCAGCCAAAATCAATCAATACTGATTTACGATCGCGATCGCGCAAAATTAAATTGTCAGGGGAAATATCGCGATGAATTAACTCAGAACTATGAATGTAGTCCAGTACGGGCAAAATATCCCAAATCATTTCGGTGACTTCTGTTTCGCTTAATTTGCCTCGACGCCGAAGCAATTGCCAGTAAGTTTCCCCTTTGATGTATTCTTGAACCAGAAACAGCGATCGCCGACCATCAATTCGAGTTCGCAAAAGTGCCTCAAACCTCGGAATCTGCTGATGATTTAGCTTATACAGTATGCCTGCTTCCCGTTCAAACAAATCTTCTGCCTGGCGCGATTCATGATTACTCTCTACTTGGGGGGCAAATTCTTTCAGCACACATAATTCTCGATAGCGCTGAGTATCTTCCGCTAAATAGGCTCGACCAAAACCACCCCGACCAATCTGCTTCACAATTCGGTAGCGATTGTTGAGAATAACTCCATCTCGTAGGGCAGAAGTAGCAGATCTAGCCATCAGTAACTTCTATATCTTCATAAAACAAACGCCATTCTAACAGTGATTATCCAACAGTCAAGTCAACAGTCAAGAATGAATAGTACACAGGTTATAAACCCAGGATAGTTCGAGCGATCCAGAAGTAGATCAAAACTCCTAGAACATCGACAGCAGTAGTAATGAAGGGAGCAGACATGAGGGCTGGATCTAAACCAAAATTACGAAACAAAAAAGGTAATGCCGAGCCAGCTACCGAAGCCAATAGAGCGATCGCAATCAGACTAATTCCGACAGACACAGCTACTGCCAAATTTCCCTGGAGTAAATAAGCCCAAACAGTTGCCATCCCGCCCAAGATTAAACCCAGCAACATACCTGCTGTCGCTTCACGGAAAATAACTTTGCCTGCACCCATGTTTTGAATTTCATCAGTATTCAAACCTCGTATGACCACTGTAGAAGACTGTGCGCCAACATTTCCCCCCGTTCCAGTTAAGAGGGGAATAAACGCTGCGAGGATGACTACCTGTTGTAAAAGATCTTCTTGCGATCGAATAATTGCTCCTGTTACTGTATTGGTGAGCAATAAAACCAATAGCCAGACAACACGACGACGAGCAACAGTCCATAAATTGGTTTGAAAGTAGTTATCCCCATCAGACTGTAACCCACCAAGAGCATAAATATCTTCTGTGGCTTCGCGCTCAATAATATCGATCACATCATCTACTGTTACTACCCCGACTAAACGGTCTTCACTATCTACTACAGGCAATGCTACAAGATCGTAACGTTGGATCGTGCGGGCAACTTCTTCTTGATCGGTATCAGTATGAACCAAGACCACATCACGGGTCATTATTTCTGCCAGACTAGTATCTGGTGCCGCGATGACCAAATCTCTCAACGAGACAATCCCTGTTAACTGACGAGAAGTACTCGTGACATAGAGATAGTAAACAATTTCCGAGGCATTGGCTAAACTTCTAATATGTTCTAATGTTTGGCTTACGGTTAGAGTCTCTTTTAGGGAGATATATTCAGGGGTCATAATCCGCCCTGCTGTATCTTCGCCATAACCCAAGAGAATAGCTGTAGCCTGTCGTTCTTTAGGGCTTAATTGAGCTAATAGACGACGCACCACTTTAGCTGGTAGCTCATCAAACATGCGTGCGCGATCGTCAGGAGACATTTTATCCACAACGTCTAATACTTCTTGCCGTTTAAATTCTTGAATTAAAGCCTGTTGAACATCGGTATTAAGATATTCATAAACTTCGATCGCCTCTCCTTTGGAAAGCAGGCGAAAAGCAATTAGTTGAATAGCTTCTGGTAAACCTTCAATTGCCTCGGCAATATCTACTGGCTGTACGGGAATTAAAAGAGATTTTGCTCCCTGTAGATTGCCACTTTCTAACAGTAATTCTAGCTGCGAGCGAACTAATTGCCGTAATTCATTATATTTAGTTCCATTGGGTGTCATACATCACGTCCATCAATCAGATTTTATTATTACTTATTTCATCTTCGCTATCAGCCTATAAAACACTCTTTATTCAACTATTAGCTATTAGATCTTATTCATTTGTTATTTTTTAAGATTATTTCCTTTTTTTAATGAATCCTTTTAATTTGGCTGTGTTAATCTACTAGAAAATAGAGATTTCAATTCGGTAGACACGTTTGTTTCAATTTGTCATAAGCTCTGGAGTATCTATAGATTGACGATAAATCGGCAAGCTTTCTTTCCCAATATTGATCTCAAAAAAATTTCGCAAATCAGGAGACAATCAATGTCAATCTATGTCGGCAACCTTAACTATGAGGTTACTAAAGAAGATCTTACGACTGTTTTTGAAGAATATGGTACTGTATCCAGGGTTTCTCTTCCCTCAGACCGTGAAACTGGTCGCCCTAGAGGATTTGGTTTTGTTGAGATGAGCAGTGAAGATGAGGAAACTAAAGCAATTGAAAATCTAGACGGTGCAGAATGGATGGGGAGAGAGCTAAGAGTAAACAAAGCCCGACCTCGCGACAATAATCGTGGTGGCGGTGGTAATCGTAGTTTTGAAGGTTCGTCGTCGCGCAATTACTAGACACAGTAAATGTCTCAAGCAATATTGTAGGATTTAGCATTCGATCATAAATCAACAAATGTTTGCGCCGATGCGCTCGCCAACTTTGGTAAGCGCCTTTTTTTATGTTTTTCCAGATCTTGGTTTAGGGTAGCCAAGGATATTGCTGAAAATCGGGTTGGCGTTTTTCCAGAAATGCTTGTTTGCCCTCTGTTCCTTCTTCGGTCATATAGTACAGCATGGTCGCATTCCCTGCTAACTCCTGAATACCTGCTTGCCCATCACAGTCGGCATTAAATGCTGCTTTAAGACATCTAATTGCCATCGGGCTTTTGGTTAATATTTCTTGAGCCCAGGTGATTCCTTCTGCTTCAAGCTGTTCAACAGGTACAACACAATTAACTAGACCCATTTTTTCGGCTTCTACTGCGCTATATTGACGACATAAAAACCAAATTTCTCGGGCTTTTTTCTGTCCCACAATTCGAGCTAAATAACTAGAACCAAATCCACCATCAAAACTACCTACCTTGGGCCCAGTTTGCCCAAAAATAGCATTGTCCGCTGCGATCGTCAAATCGCATAACACATGCAGCACATGACCTCCACCAATCGCATAGCCTGCCACTAAAGCGATCGTCACTTTAGGTATTGAGCGAATTAAACGCTGTAGATCTAAAACGTTGAGTCGAGGTGTACCCTCATCGTCGATATATCCCGCCTTACCTCTAATACTTTGATCTCCTCCTGCACAAAAAGCATATTTACCGTCTGTATGAGGGCCTGCGCCAGTTAAAAAAATTACGCCAATGGTAGGATCCTCGCGCGCATCAACAAATGCGTCATACATTTCAAATACGGTTTTAGGGCGAAAAGCGTTGCGTTTATGGGGACGATTGATGGTGATCTTGGCAATTCCCTGCCATTTCTGGTAAATAATATCTGCGTAATTTTTAGTCGTTTGCCATTCAACTTGCATAGGTCATTGCTACATCTAGCCAAATAATCTCATTACTTAAAATTAAATCATTGAATCTTCCAATTAAACTAAATGTCGTCCCCAGATCGACGGCTTAAATAGAACAAATTATTTAACCAACTACTTTTAAAAGCGATCGCCTCTTACTATTCAGACTTACGGGCGATCACTGCATAGAACGGATCACCACCACCTAAACCAAGCATCTGGAGAAAACCAGGTAAGGGAGGTTGATGTACTACAACTTTAGGTTCAGTGAAACCATCAACCGACTGAAAATATTTTCTCACTAAATTTACCCGATCTGTATCTGTCCCATCTCGCCAAACAGCGATCGCTTTTTGATAAAACATGCGATTAGAAAAACTGATAATTACCACCCCGTTAGGCTTCAGCACTCGATATATTTCCGATAAAACCGCTTCAGGATATTGTAGATATTGAATGGAAACAGTAATTAAAACAGCATCAAAATCAGCATCATCTAAAGGTAATTTGGGATTTTGATTGAGATTTTGCACAAAGTAATGATCTAAACGGGGATTTTTGGCTAATTCCGCTTCGTTCATCCCATGTCCTTCTACGTGGGCAAACTGCATTTCATCTGGTAAATGAGATACCCAACTGCTCATTAAGTCTAAAATACGACTATCTGGCTGTAGTTCTTGCTGATAGAGATCCTTCAGACGAGCAATAAAGCCTTCGTCTACATGGGTTACTAGTCGAGGAGAATCATAAAAATCAAGATCGTTGGTATCATCTAATTTCGCTCTTTGCTCTGGACGCAGCATAAATAATAAAGTTCTATAAAGTTTTGTTAAACATTATAAATTCTAGCAAAATCTCCAGATGTCCAGAATCAGGCGATCGCCAATTAGCTAGACTTACGTGCGATCGCTGTGGGAATTATTCTCTATCTGTAGGTAATTAATAAATTTATCTCTACCAAATCTTGTTATATTAGTTGACTGTTCTTTATTGTTCGGATGTGGATAAGTACCAAGCAAAGTTTATCGATCTTTTTGCTGGGATTGGAGGTTTTCGATTGGCGTTTGAACAGGCAGGATATGAGTGTGTGTACTCTAGTGAAATAGATTCTGCTTGTCAAGAGGTCTACTTTAATAACTTTGGAGACAAACCACAGAATGATATTACTCAAATAAATATTGAAGAAATACCTGACTGTAACATTTTGACCGCAGGTTTTCCTTGCCAACCTTTTAGTATCTGTGGCAAAAGACAAGGTTTTGAAGATACACGAGGTACGTTATTTTTTCACATTTGCGAAATTATAGCCGTTAAGCAACCTAGTGTTGTGCTTTTAGAAAATGTAAAACATTTAGTTCATCATGACAAGGGAAGAACGTTAGATACGATTCTTTATTCTTTAGAATATTTGGGATATTTAGTAGATTATAAAATATTAAATTCTAAAGATTTTGGTCTTCCTCAAAATAGAGAAAGAATAATTATCTTTGCCACTAAAAATAAAAAATTTGATTTTAATAAAATTGAAACGAATAAATCAATCAAAAAACTCGAAGATTATCTTTGTAAAAATGGAAATTTTGAATATTTAAAAACTCAAGACTACACCTTGATAGATAATCCTAAACAGCAACCTTCAGGTTTAATTTTTGCTGGATATAGAAATGATAAAACAACCTGGAAGAAAGGAGTAAGACCAAATACACAGCATCTTTCAAGAGTACATCATCAACCAAATCGTATTTATTCGGTAGAAGGAGTTCATCCCACAATTCCATCTCAAGAAACTTCTGGAAGATTTTTTATTTATATATCCAAGGAAAATAAAGTACGTAAATTAACAGTTAAAGAATGTTATAGAATTATGGGATTTCCCGATACATTTAAAATACATAATTCAATAGCAGAGTGTTATAAGCAAATTGGTAACTCTGTACCTGTCCCAATGATTTATCAATTAGCAATTCAAATCAAAAAGCAAAATTTATTAGCACCAAAACATAAATTACAAAAGAATAATATTAATTTTTATCAGCCAAAACCAAGACAACTTGATATTTCAGGGATTGTTATTATGAATCATAAGCAAAAACTATTAGATATATATAATAAATCTTCAGATATTAAAAATACATTATCAAATCAATTATTTATATACATTCAGACTATTGCTCAAAATTGTACTAAGCAAAAAGGAGTTTATACCGTATTAATAACTTTATTAATACATAAAATTATTGAACCTACTCAAGACATTCGATATCATCAATCAAATCTGCCTGGAGGATTTTCTGGTAGAACAATAGATACTCAATACATTACACCTACCCTCAAAGAACTAGGTTTGCCTGCTATGGCAGAAAGCGGTTGGTTGACTCGCTCTTTAGAACAGCCTTATCCTTATAATTTAGATTACAATGGCAAAATAAGTAACAAAATTGTAAAAGAAGCATTTTTAAATATCATTGATTTTGTAGAAAAAAATCCTAATCAAGCAGAGTTAATTGCTCAGTTATTAATTTTTCAAGTAATACAAGCTACACAAGCCAATCAAATTTCTATTATTAAGCTAATTAATCCTGAAAAACTAAATATAGCAACAGTAATAAACTGTTTGGAAGCTCACTTCAACCATAAATATAAAACTTTTGGTGCTTCTAAACTACCTGTAATAGCTTTTTATGCTATCTATTTAAGATTAGTTGAAGAAGTTGAAAGATATAAAGGTTGTAGTTTAAGAGATTTAGGTAGTCATACCGCATCAGATAGTACTTCTAAAACAGCAGGAGACATTGAAATTTTTGATAAAAAAAAGAGTGTTATTGAAGCTATAGAAATTAAATATGGCAAACCAATTAACTTACAAATGATTTTAAATGCAAAAGATAAAATATTAAAATATCATCCCAGAAGATACTATATATTTTCAACTACCCATATAGACAAAGCAGATGAAATAAAGATTCAAGATGAAATTGAACTTATTGCCAGAAATCATGGTTGTCAAGTTATTGTTAACGGTATTATCCCGACACTTAAATATTATCTACGCTTAATTACATCAGTAGAAAAATTTGTTGAGGATTATTCAAAACTTGTAGAACAAGATCAAGAATTACAAGCTATTCACAAAATTCAGTGGAATAATATCTTGAAAACTCTTGAATAATGTAAATGAACCGAACCAAAAATAACTGATAATTATAATTTTTGCTGTTTAACCTCGAACCTATTTAGTCTCACCTTTTTGGTCAATTAAAGTAATACCTTGAGCTTGTAATTCATCCCGAAGGCGATCGCTTTGGGCATAATTTTTATTGTTTCTAGCTTCATTACGCTGCTGGACTAAAGATCCTTAGGGTACACCCATTCTGGTGCGATCGCTTAGAACGCGACGCGAAGGACGCGAAGCTAATCCTTTAGGACTAGTCCTTTAGGGTAATCGCTTCAAGCTTTGGTCAAAATAAACAAACTACCATCACCACCTCGACCAATTCTCATTGTTTCATCAATATAAGTGAGATCTAAGCTGGGAGTTCTACCAATTGGGTTTTTTGCTTCTACGACTCTAATCGGATCGAGTAAATTTGTCTTAATCCCTAAAATTTGATTGATTCCTAAAAAACGTTGTTTAAAATCGATCTTAATCTTTTGGTTGGGAAGTTGAAGATCTTCTTGCTTTTCAACTTCAAAAGTAGCTGTTACTCTGACATAACCCGATAATAAACCCGAACTATGTTGCACCCATGCTTTATTTTCAAAACTAGCGTTATTAAGATCGATAATTTGATAAATTTTGCCTACCAAAAATCCTAAAGGTAAACGTTTTAAAGAACGAATTTCCCTGGCAGTTGAATATTGTAATAACCAAGCACCATTGAGTAGGTTACTAGCATACAACAGAGGACGTGGGAAAGGGTTTAACTTCTCCAAAGCCTGGGTTAATGTTTCGATTAACTGAACTTTCTGGGGTTGAATTTCTAAATCTGTAATGGGTGAATCGACAAGAGTTTTTTGGTTGTTCTTAAGTTGTTCGATCTCTTCGAGTAAATTTTGTTTAATCGCTAATCGATTCCGAACTTCTAGCATTTTTTTGAATACCTAAATTTTGTCCCTTTTTAAACATACTATTAATTAACAACAGTAATTACTCTGTAAAGATGTCTATTAATAAGTAAGTAAGAGCCAAACTGATGAAAAAGCTGATTAGCGATTAGGCTTCCCTAAAGGACTAGTCCTAAAGGATTCCCTAAAGGGCGACACGGAGTTAGTACCCTTGCGGTATACACCTTCGGATAAGCTTCGCGTCCTTCGCGTCGCGCCTACCCTTCGGGATCGCCAAAACTAATTAGTTGTATCTTTTACTGCGTCTCCTGCATCTTCTATCGCGTCTCCTGCATCATTAACACCTTCTTTGACAGCATTACCCGCATCTTCTCCAGCATTTTCTATCGCTTCACCTGCATCTTCAGTATTGTTTGATTCTTGGCAAGCTCCAAACAGGAGAGATAAACCTAAGATTAAAGGTAAAGTTAATTTTTTCAAGTTCATAATCGTTTAATAATTTTAGTTTAGTATAATTGTTCCCAGAATTATAAATTGCTGTTGGAGATTTTCGCATCTGTCTAAAGATGACTACTACGTTTGTTAAACAGTTTTAGTATTTCCAGATTCAATATTTCCCAATCCAAAAGCGATCGCCAAACAGAAATCTTGACTGGCTATGGAATGACAAAATATTTACCCGACGAAGAGGGTCAATTGTCGTTGTGGTAGGTGCGATCGCTAATCTCTAAAATTATTTAACCGACCAACTTAAAAATTACCGTAATTATCACACTTAACAAAATTAAGATAAAGCTTAACAACTCACCAAACAACCACTTAATCCATGTAGTATCGACTTCAATCCCAGCAAGTTCAATTCTAATGTCATTGATTTTCTCATCTTGCTTATCAAAGCGATCGCTAATTAGCTTTTTAATTTCTTTCAGTTCTAGTTGTTGTTCAATGGTCATTAAATTAAATTATTGTTCTGTATTTAAGTTTCCATCTTTTCTAATTAGTAAGCTTTATTATAATCAAGTTGCTCTACAGCAAAATTTAATCTCGATTCCAAATAGTTATTCCTCCAGGTTTATCGATTAAAGTAATACCTTGAGCTTGTAATTCATCTCGAAGGCGATCGCTTTGGGCATAATCTTTATTGTTTCTAGCTTCATTACGCTGCTGGACTAAAGCATCAATTTCTGAGTCACTTAAACCTGTATCACTACTATCTTCATCAGTACTGGCTGTAAAACCTAAAACAGTGGCTAATTGGGTCAAAGTTTGCCATTGTTGCTCTAATGATTGAGCGTCAGTTTTAGTTGTTCCTTCGTGAATTAGAATATTACCTTCCTTACTTAGGTTCTTAGCAATTTCAAACAGTACTGCTAATCCACCAGCGAAATTGAAGTCATCATCTACAGCGGATTTAAATCTGGTTACTAGTTCCTCGTTTAACAAATCTGTCCCAGAAAAACCTAGTTGTTTCCCATATTGATGACCAAACAGTAATCCTTCTTTGAGAGTTGACCAACTATGCGTCGCCGTAGTTAAGGCTTCATCGGTAAAATCTACAGGTTTGCGATATTGAGCCTGCAAGATAAATAAACGTACCGCCATTGGTTCATATTTATCTAACAATTCGCGGATCGTAATAAAGTTGCCTAAAGATTTAGACATCTTTTTCCCTTCGACAATAATCATGCCGTTGTGTAGCCAATAGTTAGCCAAGGGTTGACCCGTAACTGCTTCTGATTGGGCAATTTCGTTTTCATGATGGGGAAAAGTCAAATCCCCACCACCTACATGAAGATCGATAGTTTCTCCCAGTCTTTCGCGCACCATCGCCGAACACTCGATATGCCAGCCAGGACGACCATTTCCCCAAGGAGACTCCCAAGCTGGTTCACCCTCTTTAGCCGCCTTCCAGAGGGCAAAATCAAAGGGATATTGTTTTTTACTATCTGGATCTTCATCAACTCTACCGCTAGCACCTGCCTGCATATCTGCTAATTTCCTACCCGACAGCTTGCCATAATCAGGAAACTTCTGCACTGCATAGTAAACATCACCCTCAGCAGGATAGGCAAAACCTTTTTGTTCTAGTTCGGCGATTAAACGCTTGATACCATTCAAAGTATGGGTTGCACGAGGATAGGCATCTGCTTTTCCTACTCCTAAACGTTCCATATCTTCAAAGTAGGCAGCGATATACTTCTCCGAAACCGCCTCCATCGATGTTCCTTCTTGATTGGCGCGCTTGAGAATTTTATCGTCAATATCAGTAAAGTTCTGAATATAGTTAACTTCGTAGCCACTCCACTGTAAATAGCGACGCACCACATCCCAAACTAAACAAGTTCTAGCATGACCTAGGTGGCAATAGTCATAAACAGTTATGCCACAGCAATACATCCGCACTTTATGCTCTTCAATGGTCTGAAACGCTGATTTGTTGCGAGTGAGGGTATTGTATACGGTTAAAGTCATGACTAGGGGTTTATTGGATGATCTAAATAATCTTAATTGATGAACACGGATGATCGATCTGTTTAGCAACTAATTCTAGATTTTAGCTCTTTCACCTACGGACAATTTGTAGTGCTTGGCTATAATTTGCTAAACTAAAAAATCTTAATTTAGTTCTTTAGTACTATAATTATCAAATTTATGGCTCTTAATGTAGTTAATTTAGTCGGTCGTGCTGGTGCTAACCCAGAGGTAAAATATTTTGATTCTGGTTCAGTTAAATGTACTTTACCTTTAGCCGTCAGTCGCCCTAGTCGCAATAGCGAGCAACCAGATTGGTTTAATCTCGAAATTTGGGGCAAAACTGCCGAGATAGCAGGAAATTATGTCAGCAAAGGGAAACAAATTGCGGTGCAAGGTTCTTTTAAAATTGAAACCTGGACAGATCGTAATACGGGAGGATTGCGATCGCGCCCGATCATTAAAGTTGATCGTTTAGAACTATTAGGTTCCAAAAGAGATAATGACTCTAGCGAAGTGAGTGGCTACCCTGGTGGAGTCAGTGGTTACCCAGAATAGGGAATTGCGAACGGGCGCGGTCTTGGGGGTTTCCCCCATAAGCGACCCGTTCAAGAAGGGGAATTAGGGAATTAGGGAGAACCAGCAACAGGCATGAAAAACGAGGTGGCGTTTGGTTCAAAATTGTTTAAGAGAGATAGTCTATGGGTAATCTGTTTGCTTGTGGCTGCGGTAATGCTCTATACCTCTGGTTTAGGAGATTTGCCCCTCAGAGATTGGGATGAAGGAATTGTCGCGGGAGTTGCCCGCAATATCTGGCGCGCTGAACCAGGTAGTCAAACGTGGCTCTATCCCACCATTAACTATGGTGAACCTTACTGGAATAAACCGCCCTTAATTCACTGGTTAATTGCTGTTAGTTACAGACTATTTGGTGTCAGCGAATGGAGTACGCGCCTAGTTCCTGCGCTTTTGTCTGCCTGTTCTGTTCCATTGGTGTATTTAATTGCCCGAGAACTTTTTCTTCATCTTGCCACAGCAATTTTTAGCGCTTTAGTCTATTTAACTTTACTGCCTATAGCTCGTCATGGTCGCTTAGCAATGCTCGATGGCGCGATCGCCTGCTGGTTTTGTTTAGGGGTTTGGTGTTTGTTGCGCGGTAGACAACGTAATTCCTGGTTGTTGGGTGCAGGCATCGCCTTGGGCATGATCTGTCTGACTAAAGGCATGATGATGGGTGTCTTGTTGGGGGGAATTGTACTCCTCTTTACAGCTTGGGACAGCCCTAAGTTGTTGAAAAATCCTTATTTATGGGCGGGTTTACTGTTAGGGGTAATTCCTGCGATCGCCTGGTATTGTCTACAATATTTTCATTATGGAGCGCAATTTTTAGGCATCAGTTTAGGAGAGCAGACCTTCAAACGCATTTGGGCGCCCGTCAGCACCATTTCTGGCCCTCCTTGGTACTATTTGCTAGAAATAGCCAAATATAGCTTTCCCTGGCTCATATTTCTGCCACACGGAGTCAAATTAGCCTGGGCTAATCGTCATCTTAGTTGGGGAAAACTAACTTTAGTCTGGACGGGAGTTTATCTGCTGGCAATCTCTTTGATGAAAACTAAATTGCCCTGGTATGTAATTCCTCTTTATCCAGGATTATCACTGTTAATTGGCGCTAGTTTGAACAAAATTTGGCAAAAAAAACAGTTAGCTTACTTTTGGCAGGTATCCCTAAGTTTTATTACCCTAATTTGTTGGTTGGGCGGTGTTTATTATGGTTTTGTCGCGCCAGTACCACAAATCGATTTAGCCTTAATCTTATTAGTCGTAGCCATTAGCTTCACTGCGGCATCAGCATTAATCTGGCTACGCAATCGTCACTTTATTGTAATTATAGGAGTTGGGTTCTATCTGGCTCTATTACTGCTGTTTAATTCTCCTCATTGGCTGTGGGAATTAAATAATGATTTTCCCGTTCAACCTGTAGCAACGATGCTGCAAGCAAAAATTCCGAGTTTCCAGAAAATATATACCAATCATCCTTATTTCCGTCCGTCATTAGAATTTTACAGCGATCGCGTAGTAATTCCTCAGTCCAACGATCGGCTAGAGCAGCTTTGGCAAGAATCAAAACCCGCTTATTTTCTAATTAATTCAGATATACTACCTGCCCCCAAGCTAAAAGACCAAGAAGTTCTAGCAAGTGTTGTATCATGGCAACTGATCACCCAAAAATAGTAAATAACTCAATAACTAGCTGTGGAATTAAAATATGCTCTAGTCCACGAGTGGTTGACTCCTAAAGCGACTGGAGGCTCTGAGCTAGTAGTCCAAGAAATCTTAAATCATATTGATGCTGATTTGTACGCTCTGATTGATTTCGAGTCCACTAATCCTCAGAGTTACCTTTATCAAAGAGCAATCAAAACCACCTTTCTGCAAAATTTTCCCCAAGCTCGTAATGGTGTCCAGAAATATTTGCCCCTGTTACCCATCGCGATCGAGCAACTAAATCTAAATCAATATGATGTCATTTTATCTTCTTCTCATGCTGTAGCTAAAGGAGTTTTGACCAATCCTCATCAACTCCATATTTGTTACTGTCATACTCCAATGCGCTATGCTTGGGACTTAACTTTTGATTACCTACAAGGCGATCGCCAAGGTAGAGGAATAAAAGGATTGATCGCCCGATATATTCTCCATCGAATGCGCGAGTGGGATGTCATTTCGGCTAACCGAGTGGACTATTTTATTGCTAATTCTCAGCATACAGCCAAGCGTATTTGGCGCTGTTATCGTCGCTCTGCCAAAGTCATTTATCCGCCAGTTAACCTAGATAAATTTAATTTTCAGCCAGAAAAAGCCGACTTTTATCTGACAATTTCTCGATTGGTGAGTTATAAACAAATATGCTTAATCGTCAAAGCATTTAATCAACTAAAAAAACCGCTGGTAATTATTGGTGCAGGCTCACAATTATCAGAAATACGCCAACTAGCCGAGTCTCATATCCAAGTTTTAGGTTGGCAACCCGATCATATCGTTCAGGAGTATATAACTAAAGCCAAAGCCTTTGTTTACGCAGCCTGTGAAGATTTCGGAATTGCTCTAGTTGAGGCTCAAGCCTGCGGTACACCAGTAATTGCCTATGGAAAAGGAGGAGCCTTAGAAACAGTTAAAGATATTCGTCAATGTCCTCAAGATGGTACAGGTTTATTGTTTGATACTCAACAACCAGAAGCCTTAGTTGCTGCGGTTAAGAGTTTTGAACAGCTACAACCCCAAATTGAGCCAAAGAATTGCCGATTACAAGCGAATAAATTTAGTCCCGTGGTTTTCCAACAGTCCTATTTAAAATATATTGAGGATTGCTATCAAGAGTGGTCGCAATCGAAAACATAGAAAAGAGTCTATTCACCTTTAAATTGACAAATATCAGCCAATTTAAGCTTGATAGATTTATCATTGAACGGTGTGGTGTGATGTATGAAGGAGTAAGATGACTGCAAACAGCCAGCTTGTTTCCGTCAAGATAGTACAAGGGCTAATTAGAAAAAGCGGTCGAGCTTTATTCAATCCTCATCGATTGAGATTATCCTTCTTTATCTTAAACGGAAATTTTTACAAACGAATATTTGATATAGTTTTTGCCTTATTAGTATTGACTATATTTTCTCCCTTGTATTTAATTTTGGTGATTTTAGTTGCCTTAAATTCTCCAGGATCAATATTTTATGTCCAGAAGAGAATTGGCAAGAATCATCAAGCTTTCAACTGTATTAAATTTAGAACTATGGTTCATAATGCCGATCGAGCATTAGAGGCAATCATGCAAGATTCTGAGCAAATGCGTCAAGAATTTCAAGCCAGCTTTAAGCTTAAACAAGACCCGCGAATTACAAAGATGGGTCAATTTTTGCGCTTGACTAGTCTGGATGAATTACCTCAATTTTGGAATGTCTTAAAAGGAGAAATGAGCGTAGTTGGGCCAAGACCATTAGTACCAGAAGAGTTAGCAAAATACGGTCGTCAAATAAATATTGTACTTCAGGTGAGACCAGGAATTACTGGCTTATGGCAGGTTTCAGGTAGAAATGACATTCCTTATCCCAAAAGAGTACAGATCGATGTCTATTATGCTAACAACTATAATTTTTTCCTAGATTTATGGATTATCTTCAAAACTATTGGGGTGATGTTATTTCCGCGTAAAAATGGTGCTTACTAAATATTAATTGCTTTTTAATCAATTTCAAGAGAACACTCCTCTGGTTAAGCTAGATTATGGTCGTATTGTCTGAAACTAAATCCAATTGATTAAATTGATTAAAGTAGTTTCCAAATTAAGTGTAATTCTTTTAAGTGTCTTGGCAACATTATATATATCTCTCGGTTTATTGTTGCATTGGGGACAAACCAAATTAATTTTTTTCCCCGACAGCTATATTGAATCAACACCCCAAGACTATGGTTTAGATTATCAAGACATTTGGCTCAGTTTGGGAAAGGAGCGAGTTCATGGTTGGTGGATTCCTGCTGCACAAGCATCTACACCAGTATTACTTTATTTTCACGGTAACGGTAGTAATAATGGCGATTTAACCCAACTGGCAGCTATTTTACATCAGCTAGAAGTATCGGTACTGCTGATCGACTATCGGGGTTATGGCAAAAGTAGTCCAGTATTCCCTAATGAAACTAGGGTATATGAAGATGCAGAAGCTGCTTGGCAATATTTAACTCAGGAAAGGCAAATCAAACCACAACAGATCTTTGTTTATGGTCAATCCTTGGGGGGTGCGATCGCCATTGAACTAGCTACCAAACATCCAGATATGGCTGGTTTAATCACCGAAGGAACTTTCACCTCAATTCAAGATATGGCTGGCTTAATGCCTGGAATCAAGCTGTTTCCTTTAAGTTTGCTAATAACCCAACGTTTTGATTCGCTTACAAAGATTAAATCCCTACAGACACCAATTTTAATCCTGCATGGTACAGGCGATCGCACGATCCCCCTCTGGATGGCAAAGAAACTATATTCTGCTGCACCTGAACCCAAACAGCTCACAATTTTTCATCAGGCAGGACATAACAACCTACCCGAATTAGATCAGCAAAAATACCTGGGAATTCTCAGAAAATTTATAGAATCAATGAGCAATAATTAGTAATCAGTAATTAGTAATCAGTAATCAGTAATCAGTAATCACCAATCACCAAGTCGGATCTTCATAAACATTGATAGTCAACTCGGATCTATCTCCTGGAATAGAGCTAATACAGGCACAAACGGCTTCCCCATCGTCTAGTTCTACTTCACAAGCATGACAAGAACCCATTAAACAGCCTGTGGCAATAAATACCCCTGCTCGATTTGCCACTTCTAATATTGATTCTCCTGATTCTGCTAAAACAGTTATCTCATCTGGTAAAAAACAAACTTCTATACTCATACTTTAAAGATTGCTAGACAAAAATCCTTTTAAGTCTATGTTTTTTTCCACCAAGTCTGCCAGCTTATTCAAAGTAGACTCTCTTTGATCGCGATAATTAGAAATCCCCGTAGCCAAAGATGACATACCTCTTTGTTTGCGCAGTTGGTTGATCCATGAACGTCGCCAAGCACCATTATCAAACAGACCATGAAGATAACAGCCCCAAATCGATTGACTTTTATCCACTAATCCTAATCCTGGATCATCGAAAATAGGCTGATACTCATTTGCGCCTTCTTTCAAACTACGACTGATCCTACTACGCCCCTGATGTATTTCGTAGCCATCTACAGGTAATCCCGCTTGAGGGAATTGAGAAATTACCTGTCTTTGTCGAGCAACTTTATTAGGTGAAAGAATCGTGCTAATTGGTAACAGATTAAGCGCATTATACTCTCCTGCCTCTCCTTCCAAGCCTTCGGGATCGATGATCCGTTGTCCTAAAATTTGGAATCCGCCACAGATACCCAGTATAGTACCACCAGCAGCAGCATAGTTTCTGATTTGTTCAGCCATACCACTTCTTTCCATTGCCAACAGGTCAGGAATAGTAGTTTTTGTCCCAGGAATAATCACCGCATCAGGATGTCCTAAAGAGTCTTGAATATCAATATAATTTACCGCCACACTAGTTTCAGCCTCTAAGGGATCGAAGTCGGTAAAATTAGCAATTTTGGGTAGTCTAATTACATTAATATTGATGTCTTGGCTACTACGGCGACGATTTCTCTCTAATAAATCTAGGGAATCTTCGGCGGGAAAAGGTTGATCGCTCCAGGGAATAACACCTAAAACGGGAACTTGGGTTTTTTCTTCTAACCAGGTGATCCCTGAATCCAATAGTTCTTTCTGTCCTCTAAACTTATTAATCACTACTCCTTTAACTAGCGATCGCTCTTGGGGATCTAATAGTTCTAGAGTTCCGACCACATGGGCAAACGCGCCACCTCGTTCGATATCTACCACCAGGATTGTCGGCGCATTGAGGTGTTTTGCCACCCGCATATTAGTCAGATCGCGATGCTTCAGGTTGATTTCTGCTGGGCTACCTGCCCCTTCACAGACAACTAAATCAAATTCTAAGGAAAGACGATACAAACATTCTTGAACGACCTCCCAGCCCATGTCAAAATATTGCTCGTAATACTCCGACGCTTTTACTGTGCCGACTGCCTTACCTTTAATAATGATCTGAGAAGTCATGTTTCCTTGTGGCTTGAGTAGAATCGGATTCATTTCTACCCGAGGAGCAACCTTTGCTGCCCATGCTTGAACAGCTTGAGCATGACCTATTTCTCCCCCCGTGGCGGTGACATAAGCGTTGAGTGCCATATTCTGTCCTTTAAAGGGAGTGACGCGCCAACCACGTCTGGCTAAAATACGGCATAATGCAGCAGTCAGAAAGGATTTTCCTGCATGAGATGTTGTTCCGACTACCATGATCGCTTTCATCGATTGCTCCTGTGCTGGAAGATATACATGAAGATATACATTGTTATAACAGTAGTTTGCTATTTCACAGCGACAATTTTAACCAACGATTTAGCCAATGTGAAAGCCGATTGATTAAAGTCGCAGTCGGAATTTCGGTTTGTGCTGACCATTCTGCTACGATTTCTCTCCCTAAAGGAGTTAGGCGAAAACTATCGGTTAAACCCTGTCCATCAACTTCCCGACGTAGTAAGCCAACATTAATTAGCCACACCAATTTATCTTCTATTCTTGACTCGCTAAGTGCTTCCTTGACATAGCCTAGTTTAATTCCTGTCTCTTCAGCAATTTGTTGAATTGGGACACTTTGATTTCGCATCTCCTGAAATAGCTTGAGCCGAAAAGGTGAACAAGATAGAGCTATTTTGGCTCTGCGAACAGTTTTAGGGGCATATGTAAATGTTTTAGCTGGGGAATCTGTAATCATTTTGTTAGAGGTTGTATAGCAACTAAAATTAGTTAAATTATTTATCGTCCTAATAAACAATTATGGTTTTAATTGGCGATGATTGAAAAACTTTAATAGATTCAAGCTAATTAACAGCCAACAATAGCCAAAAACATAACCACCTAAAATGTCTGTTGTCCAATGAGCTTTGACGTATACGCTACTAAAGCCGATTAACAAGACTAAGCAAGTGGCAACCCCATAAACATATTTTGTCAGTTGGGGATATCTAGCAGCAATAATAAAAGATATATAGAAGTAGAAAACTAGGTTTCCCGCTGCATGACCACTAGGAAAACTGTCTGGACTTAAATCGCTAACTAATCTTGGTTTAGGTGGGCGATCGCGATCGAAAAAAGGCTTCAGCACCTTGTCTACTAGTAGTAAAATCCCCAAAGTGGCAAATACTAACGCCTTAACTTCTGACCAATAACGTTGGCGAATTAAAGTAATTAGAGCAACTAGCACGATCGCACCAGTAACATAGGTATTGCTTATGCGATAAACGTTGGTAAAAATAAAATCTGAAAGTAAATTGCGCTGATTACTTAAAAACTCTAGAACATCTAGATCGAGGGAATAATAGTTTTGCTTAAATGTTTGATAGCAAAGCTGTACAAACGGAAGCAACAGCAACAAAAGTAAGTAAAGGTTGTTTCGGCTTATTTTTGGGTATTTTGGCATTGACTAATTTCAGTACAAGCAGCTTCGCTTTGGCAATTAGCAATTATAGTTACTTTGAGTAAAAGTTGTACTTAGTCTGTAAAGTTGTCATGAACACTGCTCCAGAAATTCAGACCAAAACCGTTGAAGCTAGAGGAATTAAATTCTCGATCATCGAAGATCGACAGGAAGTTGCCAGAGCTTATCTTTACATCATGCACAATGAACTGCATCAAGAACCTTTCGGTCTCTTAGAAGATGTTTATGTTAACGAGAGCTGTCGGGGTTCAGGTTGGGGAACAAAATTAGTCCAGCAGGTAATTACAGTCGCCAAAGAACAAAATTGCTATAAGTTAATTGCCACGAGTAGAAAATCTCGTCCTAGAGTCCATCAGCTATACGAAAAATTGGGGTTTGAATCCAGAGGTTTTGAATTTAGAATCGATCTATAAAGCGATCGCTAAATACAGCTAAAAAGTATCTTGATAATCTGAATATCCACTACCAAATTCCTTTATGATAAGAGACTAACCTCACCAGAACTTTTTCATTTTTCAACTATGACCAAGCAAACTATTTCTGTCTTAGTAGAAGACGAAGCAGGAGTTTTAACCCGCATTGCTGGATTATTTGCTCGCCGTGGTTTTAATATTGAAAGCTTGGCGGTGGGCCCTGCTGAACAATCAGGTGTCTCGCGCATTACTATGGTTGTCCCTGGAGATGAAAAAATTGTCGAGCAGCTAATTAAACAGCTATACAAGTTGATTAGCGTCCTTAAGGTGCAGGATATTAGCCAACAGCCTTGTGTCGAAAGAGAGTTGATGCTGATTAAGATCAATGCTACTGCCTCTAATCGCGCTGAGGTCATTCAAGTGGCGCAAATCTTCCGCGCTCGTGTAGTCGATCTTTCTGAGGACGCTCTGACTCTCGAAGTTGTAGGCGATCCTGGTAAAATTGTGGCGATTATTCAGATGCTAACTAAATTCGGCATTCGCGAAATTGCGCGTACAGGAAAAATTGCTTTAGTTAGGGAATCGAAAGTAAATACTGAATATCTCAAGTCGTTAGAGGCAAAAGTTACTCTGTAGGCATATAGCTATAGTATTTTTGGCGTGTTTAAAGTTTTAATTAACTTAAAGCGATCGCCAGAATCAAAATGATCGTTACAGTTTCAACAACAGTTTAGTTTGAGCGGAGATAAAATTTTGCTGAATCAAGATTTGATATAGGTTGATCTCTGTTTCTAACAAGCAAGCATGACCACTTTGAGGTAGGATCATCATCTTTCCTTGAGGCAACAAATTTGTTAGCTTTCGTGCTTCGGCGACAGAAGGTAATAAGTCATCAGCTGCTCCTGCCACAATTAGACTAGGAATATTGAGGCTACGTAACTCTTCGTCTAATACCTTAAAATCTCTTAACAAAGACAGCCTCCAGCTAATCACATGAGGCGGGATCGACTTCATACTTTCAATTAGGCGATCGCGATCGCAATCATTAATCCGATTGAGGCGTACTAAAAAAGGTAATAGTCCAGCAGCAGAATAGCGATGTACCCAAGACGGTAGAAACCCAGTCAGATCTACTCCCCAACTGAGAATTGGTAGCTGATTAAAACTAGAAGCAGGATTAACTAAGATCAGCTTACTAATTAAATCTGGCGCAGCTAAAGCAGTTTTTAATGCCAGACAACCACCAAAAGATTCACCACATAGATAAACTTCATGATTGGTCTTTTTCGCTAACTCCGACCTAATTAACTGCACTGTATCTCTAGCTAAATCCTGCCAGGTACTATGATTATTAATGCGAATTGCCAGACATCGCAGGTCAAAATCAGCTGCTAAATGATCGGACTGAGTTTGGAGTAATTTTCCTGTTCCGTCCATCCCAGGAAGATAAACAAACAAAGGCGCATTGGGATTAACTTCCCTGGGATCGATAAAATCTACGCTAAGTTCAGAACTCATAGATATATGTAATAAAACAAAACTTAAACCTTCTTAATTATTATTCTCTAACATTTACTGCTTGAATTTTATTTCACCCTCATTTTCTTCATATTTCCCTGACTATGAGCAATGAACAATGAACAACCATCAGTAATTAGTAATTAGTAATTAGTAATTAGTAATTAGTAATCAGTAATTAATAACACCCTTCCTTTAATAACTCGGTGATTTGATCCTGGCAATAGTTAGTCAAATCGAGAGCGAGTCGTTTTGCCTGCTTACCTTTATATTCCTGCTTTTGAGTTGCATTAATCAAGTAGGGTCTGCCGATTAATACATGGACGCGATGATAAACTAACATCGGATGTAAACCCTGTCGTTCAAAGAAAGGTTCATTTTGGTCAAACTGCTTGAGCCAGCGGATAGGAATACTGGGATAGTTAGTTTCTGATAAAGAGGCGATCGCCACGGGTAAAACAGCCAAATTAGTCACTGGTACTTTCCAAGCCAGATGTGCGAAACCACGGTGAAATGGATTAATCTCATGGGGTGCAGTAGGTTCAATCATCGGTTTTGTTCCCTCGGGAAATAATCCTACCCACTGTCTGGAGGTTAAGAGATAATTTGCTTGCTCAAAAAATTCTTGTTGTCTGTGTTCCGCTGTTCCTAAAGGAAAACAACCTAGGGAATCAACAATTTCTCGCACAACTGGAGTCTGTCCCATGTAATGATGACAGGCAATTCTTAGTGTATTAGGAATCGTCTTAATTAGAATTGGCGCATCTAAAAAACTACGATGATTACTAATCACGATGGTGGGAATATCCTGGGGAATGCGATCGGTATAAGACTTAGTTAAATTGAGATTAACCGCTGATATTAAAGATTGAGCAAGCAGACGTGGTGTAAATGACAACATTCAATAAATTATTAGCATATTCAAACTAAAGTATTAATATCGCGCTTTTATTACTTAGATCGGGTTATTTACAGTATGAAGTAATACTTAACCTTTAACCAAGATTTGATTGAGAAAGATTTGCTGTAGCTCAAAGAGGTTCAGACAATTACGCTGCATTGCTGCTGAAAATTATTGGAAATTGCAAGGTCACTTTGTTAACGAAATCGAAAATTTATTAAGTATTACTCTTAACGTTATTTTAAAGCTCTGTTGTAATTGATACTGTAGTGATGAGGTTCCTCAAAATATAACAAAATTAGCTAAATTGTCTCTCATTTCCCAATCGAGAATCAACATCTAGATGGTAGATAATCTCCATCAATCTATAGAAAATTGCCCTTAGCTAAAAGGCTAGCAAAACTATATCCCTTTAGTTAGAGCAATTTCTCGCTAAGTCAAATGAATCATACTGATATTAACCATAAATTTTCTTTAACTACCCCCCTTTATTACGTTAACGGAGTCCCTCATATTGGCAGTGCCTACACTACCATGGTGGCAGATGCCCTAGCTAGATTCCATCGTTTACAGGGTAAATCAGTCTTATTAATTACAGGAACAGATGAACACGGACAGAAAATTCAACGCACTGCTGCTGAGGAAAATGTAGAACCCCAAGTTCATTGCGATCGCATTGTCGAAAGCTTTGAATCTTTGTGGACAAAGCTAGATATTAAATACGATCGCTTTATCCGTACTACTGCACCAAAGCACCAGCAGATCGTAAATGAATTCTTCGATCGCGTTTGGCAACAAGACGACATTTATCTCGATCGTCAGCAAGGCTGGTATTGCGTATCTTGTGAAGAGTTCAAGGAAGAGCGAGAGTTAATTGAAAACCATTATTGTGCCATTCATACTAATAAACAAGCAGAATGGCGTGATGAAGAAAACTATTTCTTTCGTCTCTCTAAATATCAGCAGCAGCTAGAAGAACTTTATGAGTCTCAGCCAGACTTTATTCAACCACCTAGTCGGCGCAATGAAGTACTTAACTTTGTTCAACAAGGCTTAAAAGATTTTTCTATCTCTCGTGTTGATGTAGATTGGGGTTTACCTGTCCCTATAGACGATAAACACACAATTTATGTCTGGTTTGATGCTCTCTTAGGCTATATCACAGCCTTGTTAGAGCCAGAACAAGCTCCCACCTTGGAGAATGCCTTAGCTCAATGGTGGCCGATTAATCTGCATCTAATTGGTAAAGATATATTAAGATTCCATGCGGTTTACTGGCCTGCTATGTTAGCTTCTGCTGGTTTACCTTTGCCAGAAAAAGTTTTCGGTCATGGTTTTCTAACCAAAGACGGACTTAAAATGGGCAAAACTTTGGGTAATACCATCGATCCGATTGAGTTAGTAGATAGATACGGTGCAGATGCCGTGCGCTATTACTTTCTTAAGGAGATTGAATTGGGCAATGACGGTGATTTTAATGAAACTCGTTTTATTAATGTGCTTAACAACGATTTAGCTGATGTGCTAGGAAATTCGCTGAACCGTACCTTGGGAATGTTGAAAAAATATTGTCAGAGTACTGTACCGCAATTATCTGGTGCTGACTTCAGTTCAGACCATCCTTTAAAAAGTATTGGTGTGACTTTAGGCGATCGCGTAAGCCAAGCTTATGAAAATCTTCAAGTTAGCCAAGCTTGTACAGCGGTTTTATCTTTAGTACGAGCTGTCAATAAATATATTGACGACAGCGCACCTTGGAAACTATTTAAACAGGAGCAGCAGACTGAAGTTGAGCAAATTTTATATGCAGTTTTAGAATCTATTCGCTTATCAGCTTATCTTCTATCCCCTGTAATTCCTAGTACCAGCAGCAAAATATATCAGCAGTTGGGTTTTAACTGGGATTTTAATCAAGATCGAGTAAAGCAAGGCGTATTTTCCAGTCACTCGAAATGGGGTGAGTTGTCAATCGGTAAAGCTTTGGGGCAAGCTAGTCCTGTTTTTTTAAAACTAGAATTACCGCCAGAAGATTAAATAATGGCGAGTAATTAGACTAAGTATATTTTTTTACTGATATAACTAAGGCATAAAAATCAGGGCGCTCAATGTTTTAATTAAGATAAGTATAAATACTCAATAAACATCCAACTCGCTCTGGTGATCTATTAGCTTAGACGGTCAGAATTTTAAAAGCTTCGTCGTCAATTAGACTAGAACACTAGCCTTGACTTCTTTAGTAGTTAACGTCACATCGCCTTTAATAAATAACTTGGGTTTAAAAGGGACTAATCCACCCCAATAGAATACTTTTTTCATAAAAACGAGGCTTAACATAATGCTAGACAATTTCGGCAGCGATCTTATTTTTACACCAGAACAAATTTTAGAAAACAGAGGGCGAGTCGCAATTTTTATCGACGGCTCTAATTTATTTTATGCAGCACTACAGTTAGGGATTGAAATTGATTACAGCAAACTACTGTATCGTCTGACTGGTGGATCGAGGCTTTTAAGGTCATTTTTCTATACTGGAGTAGATCGCACCAATGAGAAACAACAGGGATTTTTGCTCTGGATGCGTCGCAACGGCTACCGTGTAATTGCCAAGGATCTGGTGCAGCTACCTGATGGCTCAAAAAAGGCTAATTTGGACGTGGAGATTGCTGTAGACATGATGGCGCTGGTTGCTTCATATGACACAGCAGTATTGGTCAGTGGAGATGGAGATCTGGCTTATGCTGTAGATGCCGTGAGCTATCGAGGAGCGAGAGTAGAGGTTGTTAGTTTACGTTCGATGACTAGCGATAGTCTGATTAATGTAGCGGATCGCTATATAGACTTAGATCAGATTAAAGGAGATATTCAGAAAAGTAATAAGCACAGCGATCCCTACCATAGCTTTTCTGGTTTTGGCATTTTAGATGATTAGATAATATTGATTTAGTTGTTTGATTTTAAATACCTCTTAATTGAGCAAGATAGAAAATAAATTAATCGATAATCGATCATTAACATAGGGTTCAAAGCTTGTAGCTTTGAGCCTTTTTTGGTGGATGTATAGCCGTACAAAAAGTAAAAATTGATTAAAAGCCTATAGCTTATAGCTTATAGCTTATAGCTGCGAGCAGTAATCCTTCGTATAGCATTACTTAATCAGCAACGCCGAGAAAAGACTGTTTCTGAGACCAAAATGGTTAATTATTGGGTTGAGAGTATAGAGTAGATTTAACAATCTTTCCTGTTAATTGTCACTTGAACAGACCTAAATTAAAATTAATCGCCAATCAGCCAAATGTTTGGCTGTTAATAGTTCTGCTTAGTATTACTGGCTGTCAGTCATCAAGTCCTGATGTCGATCGCGCTTCAGAGGTTAGTCGTCTTGATACTCAGTTAGTTTTAAATAATGCTGTCTTAGAGCAATCGAACAGAAAATCTAATACTGTCTGGAAAATTAAAGCAGATAAGATTGTTTATAGTCAAGACAAGGAAATTGCTACTTTAAATAAAGTAGTTGGTAACTTACTCCAGAATGGTGCTGTTATTTTAAAAATTAGCGCTGAGTCTGGAGAAGTTAAGGAGCGGGGCAATATAATTTTGTTGAATAAAAAAGTTGTTGCTAGCGATCCGCGTAATGGCAGTGTTATTACTAGTGAGGCAGTGGAGTGGAGACCTCAAGCTAATTTACTGCTGATTAAATCCAAATTGACGGGAAATAACGCTAATTTGGAGGTTTTTGCCGAGTCAGGAAAATATTTTACCGATCTGGAAAAGCTAGAAATACAGGATAATGTAGTTGCCACTAGTAAGCAGCCTCCTTTACAGTTAACTAGCGATCGCCTGGAATGGAAGATCCCTCAAGAGCAAATTATCAGTCCAGGTGCAATAAAATTAGTCCACTATGACCAAAATAAAACTATCATCGATCGATTGGTCAGCGATCGCGCTGAATTACGTCTGGCGGAAAACCAGGCAATTTTAACCAAAAATATCGAGTTAGTCACCTCAAATCCTCAACTACAGATAGCTACAGATTCTCTGATTTGGAATTACCAAAATCGGCTCGGTAAAAGCGATCGCCCAATTCAAATTATAGACCGCGATCGCCAAATTAGCCTGACAGGTAACAAAGGTGAAATTAATCTTCCACAACAGCTAGCCAAATTAACAGACGGCGTAAAAGGTATTAATCAGGTAGAAGCATCAGAATTATATGCGCGGCAAATGAACTGGAAAATTGATACTGAAGAATTAGAAGCAATGGGAAGCGTCGTCTATGAACAAGTAGATCCTAAAGCTCGTTTGACGGGAGAAAAAGCGAGTGGCACTTTAGGAAATAGTAAGATCGTAGTCACTAGTAATGGTCAACAACCAGTCACTTCAGTGATTGATAATTAATGGGTAATGGGTAATGGGTAATGGGTAATGGGTAATGGGTAACTGAAATTCGCTGTAAGTAACAAGTAATTTTTAAAACTTGCCGTGTTTAACCATGTTCCAGCAATCTGTTAAGTTAATTATTAGTTATCACCACTAGCATTACTTAATAATTAATGTCTATCAAACAGGTACTAGTTACTGGCGCAACGGGGAAAACAGGCTCAATAGTCTATCAAAAACTTAAACAAGATCGGAACTTTAAGGTTAAAGGATTTGCGCGATCGCCAGAAAAAGCGCAAGAATTATTTGGTTCAACTGAAAACTTTTATTTTGGTGATATTAAAGATCCCCAAAGTTTGACAGAAGCGTTGAAAGGCTGTCAGGCGTTAGTAATTTTGACCAGTGCATCACCAAAAATGGTCGCGCCACCACAACCAGGAGAGCGTCCTCAGTTTTCCTATCCACCTGATGGGACACCAGAATTAGTCGATTATCAGGGACAAAAAAATCAGATCGATATGGCGATCGCTGCTGGCGTTGAGCAGATTGTTTTAGTTGGTTCGATGGGTGGAACGAATGAAAATCATCCTTTGAACATGATGGGTAATGGCAAGATCCTGATTTGGAAGCGTAAGGCGGAAGAATATTTAGTGAATTCAGGAATAAACTATACGATTATTCGCGCAGCAGGTTTGCTAGATCAGCCTGGGGGAGTTAGACAGCTCATAGTTGGCGACAATGACGAATTGTTGGTTAATCCACCTGATGATATTCCCACCTCAATTCCACGAGCAGATGTGGCAGAAATGGTAGTGCAAGCATTGAAAGAACCATCGGCGATTAATAAAGCTTTTGATTTAATGTCTTATCCTGAAGCTGATGCTGAATCTATCACTCAAGATTTTGCTGCCTTATTTGCTCAAACCACTGCGGCTAAATTCTAGTAATAATAAACATGACTACAAGCGATCGCCTTCACTCTTTGCCTGAACCTCCTGGTAGTGGAGGATTACTTCTTATCGGCGAAACAATTGCCTTTTTTAACGATCCTGACTTTAACAATAAGAGAATAGCTAAATACGGCAAGGTTTATAAAACTAATATCTTTGGTAGTCCTACAATCGTCATGATTGGTTCAGAAGCTAATACTTTTTTGTTTCGCAATGAGAATAAGTATGTTGTTTCTAGTTGGCCAAAAAGCACGAGAACTTTGTTGGGTAAAAAATCTTTGTCAGTTAATAACGGCAGTTTTCATACCTCACGCCGTAAGCTTTTGTATCAGGCATTTCAACCAAGAGCTTTGGCAAGTTATATACCGACGATGACACAGATAACTGATGCCTATCTAAACAAGTGGTCAGAGATAGGTACGCTTACCTGGTATCCAGAATTACGTGACTATACTTTTGACATTGCCAGTAATTTATTTGTCAGCACTGAGGTCGGTTCTCAAACTGCCATAGGTCATTATTTTGAGGATTGGTGTGCTGGGTTATTTACGCTGCCGATTTCTCTACCCTGGACTAAATTTGGGAAGGCTTTAAAAGCTCGTAAAAAGTTATTAAAAAGTCTGGAACAAATTATTCTCCAACGTCAACAAGCAGATGAGCCTGGGGAAGACGCTCTAGGGTTACTAATTCAAGCAAAAGATGAAGCAGGAAACGGTCTTAGCTTAGAAGAATTAAAAGATCAGATTCTCTTATTATTGTTTGCAGGACACGAGACTTTAACCAGTGCGATCGCCTCTTTTTGTCTCTTAACCGCGCAACATCCTGATGTTCTAGCCAAACTTAGAGCAGAACAAGCTGATTTAAATATCACGGGGACTCCCACTTTAGCAGACTTGCAAGCTATGACCTATCTCGAACAGGTACTCAAAGAAGTCATGCGTTTAATTCCCCCTGTGGGTAGTGCTTTTCGATCGGCGATCGCCACTTTTGAATTTGCTGGCTATCGTATCCCTAAAGGCTGGAATATTCAATACCAAATTGCGCAAACTCATCAAGACAAAGATCTTTATCCCGAAAGCGATCGCTTTAACCCCGATCGTTTTGCAGCGGATAACTCAATCGATAAATCCAGCTTTGGCTATATTCCCTTTGGTGGCGGTTTAAGAGAATGTATCGGCAAAGAGTTTGCTCGTCTGGAAATGCGTCTATTTGCCTCAAAACTGTTGCAGAATTATCAATGGGAATTAATCCCCGATCAAAATTTAGATTTAGTTACCCTACCAACTCCCCATCCCCGTGATGGTTTAAAAGTTAAATTTAGTCGCCGTTAATTCAATGAGCAGTGAGTCCTAAAAGATTCCCTAAAGAGATAGTAGGGTGGGCAAACGAGCAAATTATACTTGTGTGTTTTCAATATTCTTTATGCCCACCTAATCAGTATTAGTAATTAGTCCTAAAGGATAAGCTTCGCAAATAATTAGTAATCAGTAATCAATGACCATTTTTCTGCAACAATTTATTCATGAGTCAAAAATTACAGCAGGGTCAAGTAGTCGAACTAGAAATCACCGATCTCAATACTGATGGGGATGGAGTCGGTAGACATGAGGGAACAGTTGTGTTTGTGCCGAATACGGTCACAGGCGATCGCCTAACTGCCAAAATAGTTCAGTCTAAAGCTAAATTTGCTAAGGGGAAGCTGGAAAAATTATTAAACTCTTCTCCTCACCGTATTCGTCCTGGCTGTATTGTGGCGGATAAATGTGGTGGCTGTCAGTGGCAGCACATCGAGATAGATTATCAACGCGAAGCTAAACAACAGCAAGTAATACAGGCTTTTCAACGTATTGGAGGCTTTGCTGATGTGGAAATACAGCCGATCTTACATGCCGATCATGCGCTTAATTACCGTAACAAATGTACCTATCCTTTAGGGCGATCGAGTACAGGACAAGTACAGGCTGGCTATTATCGTCAGGGTAGCCATAAATTGATTAATCTCAATCAGTGTCCCGTACAGGATGAACGTTTGCATCCTTTATTACGGGAAGTAAAGCAAGATATCCAAGAGAGAGGCTGGTCAATTTATAACGAAACCAATCATCAAGGTAAATTACGTCATTTATCCTTAAGAATTGGTCAAAATACGGGTGAAATGCTGCTTACCCTAATTAGTACCGATCGCAATTTGGCTGGTATCGAAGAACAAGCACAGCTATGGTTGGATAAATACCCTGGACTAGTGGGAGTATGTTTAAATCTCAATCGCGATCGCACTAACGCAATTTTAGGTAAAACAACTCAGACGATTCTTGGTAAGCCTTATCTCAGAGAAATCTTTGCTGGAGTTGAACTACATATTGCTGCGGATACCTTTTTTCAGGTTAATACTAGTGCAGCAGAATTACTACTTCAGACAATTATTCAGCAATTAAAGCTTACGGGAAGCGAAAACATTATTGATGCCTATTGTGGTGTTGGGACATTTAGTTTGCCTTTAGCACAGAGAGTACAGCAAGTTGTTGGCATCGAACTAAACCATAATTCTGTTAGACAAGCACAAAGTAACGCTGCGTTAAATCAAATTAATAATGCAATTTTCTGGACGGGTAAAGTAAAAGACTGTCTCCAACAAATCGAATTTCAACCTGATATTTTGTTGCTAGATCCTCCCCGTAAAGGTTGCGATCCCCAAGTTTTAGAGACAATCCTCAAGCTCAAGCCTGAGCGCATTGTCTATGTTAGCTGTAAACCAGCGACTTTAGCACGAGATGTTCAGCTGCTGTGCGCATCAGGAACATATCAACTCAGCCAAATTCAACCCGCCGATTTTTTTCCGCAAACAACTCACGTTGAATGCTGCGCCATCTTGAACAAGCTGTAATTAACTAGTCAAAACCTTATTTTGTGAGAAAGTTTAGTATAATGTAGGTGTGAAACAAAAGCGTTTTTTCTAATCTAAAAAGAAACACTATGGTTTTAGATGTTGAATCAGTTATTAAATTAGTTCATATTATTGCTCAGACAAGATTGTTATAGCCAATCAATTATAGCTATGAATAATCTGCTACCAGCAGCAATAAATAGTTAGTTTTTGACTAAAAATATAGGTTAAATAACTTCGATTTATTGTAATCAATACAGCATAATTTGACCTTTAACACAGCACAAATCCTAGAGTTTAATAGAGGTATATATTAAGTGATTGCCATTCCTATTCCTTGGAATAGAAGCAAGTGGAGTACCATGAGCTTCACGTCAACACTCTATCTCTGTCCTGTTCTCGATTTACTTTTAGTAAACGTACCTCCAGCATGGCAGGCAGAAGTAAGATTAGGGCTACAAGAAGCGTTAGTTAATGCAGCCAAACATGGCAATAAGCTTGACCCCAACAAAACTATTATCGTCAGATTTTCTGCCACCAGTAGCGAATATTCTTGGATTATTGTCGATCAAGGAAATGGTTTTACCGAAGGGTGTAAGTGCCTTAACAAAATCGATAACAAAATCGATCAAGCTCAGATGCTTCCTATGGATGAAGCCGAAAATGGCAGAGGTTATTCAATTTTGCATGAGATATTTGACGATGTTCATTGGAATCGGGATGGTACTCAGCTAACTCTCTCCAAAGCAGTAGTCAGCAGTAAAGAAAGACAGCCAGCGATTTGTTGATCTGATCTTCTTATTTACTAAGGTTAATAGTGAATAAAGTTTGATATACTAGTTAAGCGTTATGCGCGGCGACATAGCCAAGTGGTAAGGCCGTGGATTGCAAATCCATTATCCCCCAGTTCGAATCTGGGTGTCGCCTTGGACAATGTTTTATAGTGATCGAAGTAAAGGTTAGGACAATAAAAATTTCATCTCGCGCAAAGGCGCAAAGGCGCAAAGAGACTAGGATATGTCTTAATCTATCGTTCGATGGCTATAAATTAGCATAGTTAACATTAATTTCAAGTCCAATAGAGAATTTTGGCTTGAGGAAAGTTAGTGTCTATTTGAGCTTCGATAAATTCTTGCAATTCTGCCATTGTATCTTTGTGGTAGACATATTTAACGCCACCGAACTTATTGCGCTTTTGACTGCGATTTTCTGGCTCAAGATCCAATTTACTCTTGGGATACCATGTCTCTAACACCTCTTTTGATTTAGGTGTAAAACGATGGGTAATTAATTCAAAGGTAAGATCGCAATCAAGATCCAAGGTTTGGGTAATCAATTGAAACAAATTAGCATAGTGTTGTTGCCAATCGGCGATCGCCATAATTGGTGCAATTACAATCCCAACAGGATAACCATGTGCAGCTAGTTTACGTAATGCCTGTAATCTTTGAATCACAGTAGCTGTTCCCCCTTCCATGCTGTGACTGACAGGATCGGCATTAACGCTAACACGACAGCGAGTATGTCCATTGTGGGGTAAATCTAGAAGTTGCTCGACATGATCGAACTTACTTACCCAACGCAAATATGCCGTTTCTCTTGTGCCAAAATAGCGAATACACTCCGCCAAGCTACCTGTTAAATGCTCAATTCCTAAAGGATCGGTATAGCAACTCACCTCATAGGTGGTATCTTGCCCTTCTTGTTCATAATTGCTCAAATTAGCCAAAATTTGCGGTAGATTACCATAAACTTTAACGACAGGAACACCAGATAGACTACCCGCCAAATAACAATATTGACAGTGTGCAGGACAACCCTGTGCCAAATGAAATTGCCAGTCAGCCGAAGGAGGGATCGGCGTTAATTGAAGCTGACTTAGTGGCGCATTAACTATAGCCAGAGTATTTTTAGCGATCGCATAGGTTTCTCTTTCATCTTTACCTCGCAACCCCGTAAGTCGATTTTGCGATAATTTGGTGACAGGAATACCAAAAGATTTAACTCGCTCAATAATTTGTTGTCCCCAATCTTCAGCGTAAGCAGCAGGAGTTACAAGTACTTGTTTTGGTAGCCACAGCTTTTGCGATCTGGCTTGAACTTGAGGCGTAACAGAGCTGGAGAGCATGATAATAATCGGTTTAAGAGAAAAGACCTACAATTAAAAGTTAGACAGAACATTAACCAATTCGTACCGACTAAAGATAGAGATCTGAAGATTTTATCTTGGTTAACAATAATTAATTAGATTGGCGATCGCACTGCAACTATGTGCAACTATCAAAAATGATGTACAACTTAGAAATGATAGATTTCCAAAGGTAACGTTCTTAGTAAACAGTAATATGCAAAAAAATGATCGAGAATCTAGCACCAGACATTTTTCGACAGAGATTACTACTTGAAGGTTTTTATACCATAGATATCAGCGAGGAGAGCTTAGAGAAATATCTTCTTACTGTTGCCCAGCATTTAGAACTGAGGACATATGGTAAGCCTATTATCTTTGCGCCTGCTTCGGGCATGGGTAAAGAGGAAAACGCAGGGTACGATGCATTTATTCCCTTAATTGACTCAGGTATCTCTGCCTACTTTTGGAGTAGTGCTAAGTTTTTTTCAATTGTGATGTATACCTGCAAGGGTTTTAATGAGCAAGCAGCAATTGACTTTACCAAAGAATACTTTGCTGTATCTAGTGAAATAGCCAGTGTCTCCTTTTAATTAGATAGATTTGCGATCGCATCCCAGCCATCAGAATAAAAAAGCGATCGCCATACAACAACTTTCTTTATTTTTAAGCCGATTTTTGATTAAAAAGCTGAAACAGTTTTTGCAGATCAAAATCATTCCAATTCAAAGCAACTGAAGTTTCAATCATTAATTCTCCCTGTTTTAGGCTAGTTATCAATGCTGACTCATTTTCCAGACTAGAAAAAAGAGCTTCTATAAGCTGTGATTGATTTCTAGGAAAAATATAGTAAACTTTATCAGCTTCAACTCTAACGCCTTCTGGTAACTTCCCGTTAGGAATTTTGCTACCTAAAAAGTTCTGCCAACCAGCGATAAGATAACGGTAAATAATAGAATCGGTGTAAAATTCAGGAGGTGTTAATAAACGAAGTTCTCCTTCAATACTTAGACCAACAGGAGGCTAAAAAATAATTCTATAAAAACAATATCGGCGGTTAATAACAACAGTAAAACCAATAAAATTTTACAAATATGGATTAGCTGAATAAGTGGCATCCATATTTGTTTTTCTATTGCTTAATTAATTGCTCATATTTGCAACCTTTTCTAGAGAAATTGTAATTGTATTCGCCATCTCAAAGTGCGATCGCCAGATCTATAAATTCCAGAAGATCGGCTAATTTTCAGCTTTTAACCAAAAATTGCTAAATATAGAAAAGGCGATCGCATTCAAAACCAGCTTACCGTCTATAGATGAAAAAGATGTGCTTTTGGAGACAGCATATAATTAAATAAGCAAGAAACAAAAAACTCCCATGTCATATCACGTTACAGCAGACTATGCCCGTAAAAACTTTAATGAAATTATTCAACGAGCCAAGATTGAAGCCGAAGGAGTAACAATCGTCAAAGACAATCAAAACTTTGTACTAATTGATCGAGAAGAATTAGAAGCCTTGATTGAAACTGCTGAATTACTTCAAATCCCTGACATATTGACAGATGTATCGCAAGCAAGAAAAGAATATCAACAGCAAGAAACTTTAACCATGGAGGATATATTTGGTTGAAGACACTCCTAAGTACCAAGTTTGATTTAGCAAAAAAGCTCAGAAAGATATTGCAGAATTAAAAAAGCAACAAAAAACCAAGCTCAAGCAAATTTTAGAACAAGTTATTGCTGTTAATCCTCATTGTGGAAAAGCCTTGAAGGGCAAGTTAAAAGGTTTAAATTCTTATAGATTGAATCGCCAAGATCGAGTTTTGTATGAGATTTACGAAAAAGACAAGATTGTTTTAATTATTAGGGCTAGAACTCATTACGGAGAATAAGGGAGAAAAATATAAGTAGCATAAATTTAGAAAATGCGATCGCTTTTTGTTTTTAAAGACGATAATGAATTAGCGATCGCGATACTGCCATCAAACATCAAAGTAAAATAGATATGTTCAGCTTTCAGTCAATTAATGAATTATCGACAGCCTCAAGATCCAGTTTCGACGATTGAATCAGCGAAAGTTCTTGCAGAATTATTTCTTAAAGCATCCGTAGCAAACGTTAATACTCTAACTGGTTGGTCGTTAGATGATCGTAACCCTCAGATCGTTGAACAGCTGATGCCGTTTGTTGGCTGGGTGTATCACAATTATTTTCGAGTGCAAACTGATGGCTGGGAGCATATCCCCAAAACTGGCAAAATGCTGTTGATTGGTTCTCACAATGGCGGATTGGCTGCCCCTGATACAATGATGATGACCTATGACTGGTTTCGACAGTTTGGGACAGACCGCTTAGCCTATGCCTTAATGGAACCTAAAGTTTGGCAAGCTTTGCCAGGAGTAGCTCGTTTAGCGGCACAAGTAGGTGCTATTCAAACCCATCCAGATGTAGCCAGGGCTGCTTTACGTCGAGATGCGGCTGTTTTAATCTATCCAGGGGGATCTAAAGATGTGTTTCGACCCCACTCTTTGCGCAATAAGATTTATTTTCATGGTCACAAAGGATTTATCAAATTAGCTTTGCAGGAAGAAGCGCCAATTATTCCCTTTATTTCTCATGGAGCGCATTCAACTTTAATTGTGTTGGCAGATATTTACCCCCAATTACAGCAACTACATAAGTGGGGAATGCCCTGGTTAGCAGGTTTTGACCCTGGAGTATTTCCTATTTATCTGGGTTTGCCTTGGGGTATTGGAGTTGGCCCTTTACCCAATATTCCCCTGCCTGTTCCGATCCACACTAGAGTTTGTCCACCAATTCTGTTTGAGCGATATGGGCAAGAAGCAGCACGCGATCGCCAATATGTCGAGCAATGCTATGATCGAGTCTGTCAACAGATGCAACAGGAACTAGATCGATTAGTTCAAGAGAAATAAAAATGCGATCGCATTCAAAAATAGCTTACAGTCTATAGAACCCATTTGAGATCTTTTATCAAGATGGATTAAAGTAAGAAAGACAGTTCAATCGAATCATCATGGCATATTCCAGCAGTCTTAGCGACCAAGAATGGGAAATCTTTGAACCTCTGTTG